>Ga0209085_1000290_pt1 | contig 37597 bp, 33 predicted proteins | sample C_131016_EF_Meta_FD_187310 | JGI IMG/M metagenome (GOLD analysis project Ga0209085, IMG submission 187310) | Freshwater microbial communities from Lake Croche, Canada to study carbon cycling - C_131016_EF_MetaG (SPAdes) (version 2) | ecosystem: Environmental > Aquatic > Freshwater > Lake...
GACGAAGTTGCTGCTTGGGAAAACAATAGAAATCAAATCTCCTCTAAAACAGATTGGCAATTTACTACCAAAGATGCTCGGATTAAATTGAAGCGTCTTTATCCGACTATTAGTTCTTGACAGACCACTACTTTTGGGATGACTTATGGTGTATCCCTACTGTAAGTAGAAATCTAGTTGACCCCTATGGGCTGATGAATCTGGGTAAAATGCGAAGATGGTTAAAACAATATTTCTAGGCTGACCATGTCTCGATCTAAACGCAATCTTCTGTTTTTGTTTCTCTTTTGCCTTGTCACAACGATTGGAGGAGTTTACCTGTTAGGTGGGATTAAACCCGCTCAACTGAAAATATTTTTAGGCTCTTTGGGTATTTGGGCACCTATTATTTATATTCTGCTCTATATTTTAGCGACACTGTTTCTCTTACCTTCTACCCCTTTAAACCTGACGGGAGGTGCTCTATTTGGTTTATTATGGGGGACGCTTTGGACTTCTTTGGGGGCAGTTTTAGCTGCAATTATCTCTTTTACCTTTACTCGCACTATTGGCAGAGAATATATGTCTAAGCGTTTAGCAGGACGTTGGGAAAACCTCAACGCTGAACTCTACCAGGGCGGACTTTTCTATATGTTTGCTTTGCGTCTACTACCTTTAATTCCCTATGGGTTAGTTAATTTTGCGGCTGGTTTAACTTCGATTAAATTTAAAGACTATTTACTCGGCACTATTTTAGGTACTGTTCCAGGCATACTGCCTTTTGTCATGATGGGTTCTGGGTTAAATTCTGTTAAAGATGGGAATGTGGTTCCCTTTCTATCAGGGTTAGGACTAATAGGAGTATTGGTCGGACTAGCTACTTGGTATCGTCGTCGTCGCCGTTCTCCTATAGAACAGCTTTCTCAAAAAGAAGCCAAACGAGTTAAGTAGACTCCCTAAATGAGAAAATAAAGAAGATAAATAAGAGCAGGATAAAATGAGGTTACAGAGAAGCACTTGGTCTCTAGTTCTGACAGCTTGTCTTCTAGGGGGGGTTGTTTATCTGTTGGAAACACAAAGACAGACAAAAATAGGTGAGATCCAGTCTACAGCAAAATCTCTCTTTAATTTTAGTCTAGAAGAGATCGATGGTCTACGCATAAAGACAGAAAAAACATCTCTAGTCTTTGAAAAAAGAGATACTCTTTCTGAGTCTCAACAATGGCAAATGAAACAGCCTGAAACTCAACCTGCTAATACTGCGGCTATCTCTTTTTTGACTGATCTTTTGGTCAATAATAAACCAGAGAGGAGTTTTCCTCTCTCTCTTGAACAACTCGCTGACTATGGACTAGATCAACCAATTGCTACTATTGAAGTGCAACTTAAAAACCACCAGATTCATGAGCTTAAATTGGGCAAACCAGATTTAGAGGGGCGTTCTCTTTACGCTCAAGTAGACAATCTACCACTTGTCTATATTGTGCCTATTGAGTTTCAATATGCAGTCGATAGGGAGTTAAAAGAGTGGAAAGAATCTCCTTAGTTATTTTTGGGATAATTCTTTAAGAGCATCATATTTAGGCGAGCTAGTTTGAGAAATAGTTTCTAGAACGCCCCAACTTCCCCATTTAGTAGAGGGATTAATGTCAGTAAAGTTCATAAAAAGTCCACCTCCTAATTGTCCCCATTTAGTAATATATTGTTTGTAGATACCTTTTAGGCGTGGGTCTTGATTGAATTTTATAAATAGGTCAGTAATAGTTTGATTATTCTCTATGCCTGAATAACCAACTAAATGTTGTCCCCCCTCATACGCTACTAGTTGCAAATTATATTTTTTAGCTAATTGGACATAGTTAGAGATTTGATGATAAGCATCTTGCAAAGCTCCACCTTTTGGTCCATTTTTCAAGACTCCGCCTACTGTTATTTCTTTAAATAGTTGGTCTGTTGTCCAAGTTTGTACTTGAGAGGCGGCGGTGGAAGCGCCTAGATAATTGCCAAAATAAGGAGCAATAGCGATTGCTTTGATTCCATAGTCTTTACTTGTCTTAGTTGAATTTGACCAAGCATATTTAAGAGCCTGTTCCGCTGTCCAAGTATTGCCCGACTGTGCTCCCATTACGCCAATTATTCTCTCTTTTTGATTCTGGAAGACTTGATTCCAAATGCCCACAACTTCTGTAGTTCGCTTGCTATACCAATACATTTGCTTGGTATGCTCATCTGCTTTGAGGTTAGCAAAGGCAACAACACCTTTTTGTTTTGCATAGTTTGCCTGCTGAAACCCATAATTCCAAACTTCATTAGAATATTCAACATATACCTTTAAATTTGGATGGAGATGAGCTTTAACATATTGAGCAAAATGTTTAATGTAGTCATCTGTTGCTTGATGAGGCATTGTAAACCAAGGGTTACTATTGGTTTTGTTGGCTAGGTCTACCATAACTTCCACAGGTGCGCCAAAGTTGTGCCAGGTTGCACTTTTGAGGGTAGGTCTATCTTGCCAATTCTTTTGTGTGGAGTTATTTGTTTGCATCCAGTCCATAAAACGCAATGTTCCAAATGGCTTTATTCTTTTAATGAAGTCTGGATTAAAAATGTCTGTTTGATAGTTTTTTTCGTCTTTTGCCCTAATTATTCTTATGTTGCGTATATAGTTCTTGGGGTTAGTTTTCTTGATTTTCAAATAAAACCCACTATTATTTGAGTCTATACTAATACTAATTACATCTCGCCCAGGTTTAGAGAGGGCGACATTTTTTTGAGCAGCAAAGCCATATTCAATCTCTCCTTCGCCTTCATAGAGAACAATCCATTCACCTCGAAAATAGTCTTTTTCTGCGTTAAGTTGTATGAGAGCAACTACACTATTATATTTATGATCCTTTTTTTCTGGATGTAAAGACTTGACCCAACCATTAGCATCTAAGTCGAGTTTATTTGCTTCATTTGTATCCCATTTTCCTTCTCCTTGAGTAGACCAATTTGACGACATTCTAAAAAGATCCTTGAAGGGAAATTCTGTTGACCAGTAAAACAAACCAGCTAAATTTGTACCCAAAGACAGCTTCGCTTTGGGGATCAATATTTTTTCTTCTTTGTTTACTTTCGTATTGGCTGTCAAAGGGTGCTCAGAACCTAAACTAAAATTTTTAAGACCAATACAACTGCTTAAACCTAGGCTGCTGATAATTAAGAGTATTTTTATAACTTCTTTTTGTCTGATTAGCGCACCCTGCGGGCGCCTTGGCAAGCTTTTTTTTAGTTCTTTCATTATGACTTTGGTCTCCTCAAAAGTGCAATAATTATACTACACTTGGGAATTTATTTTACTAAATTATACCAATTTTGTAAATTACAGCAATTTGAGACCAGACAAGCTTGCTTAACCAGAGGGCGGAGATCCGAGAGAGCCCAGGTTTTGGTTTTTAAGTTGTGGCGTAACGAGATTTACATTTGCTGTAATAGTAGACTTACAGAAATATTTCAAGTAGAAATAAAACCCTCCTCGCAATGGCGCTATTGGTTTTAGGATATCTATCAATCTTTTATAAAAATGGTATTAGAGGCTAATTTTCACCATTATTATTGAAACTAGTTTTAAACCATTTGTTTGAGTCGCTCATTTATTCTCTATTTTTTCTTGTAAGTAATCACAGAAGAAGAGAGTACCTGAAGCTACACAGAGAGGAATAGTTAGTAAATTTAGCAGAGGAATACTGACTAAAGCTAAACAAACTAAAGCGAACCCAGCACTAGCTGGTAAACTAGATTTGATTAAATTGAGTTTTTTCTTAAAACTCAATTTTCTCCTTTCTAAAGGAGCATCTAAAAAGTCTAGAGCAATTAAAGTAGATGAGAGAGTAATTCCGCCTAGACTGGAGATCAGGTTTCCCCAAACAGGAATTAAATTAATCAAGAGTAAAGGAACTCCAAAGCCAATTAAGAGAATTAACTTATTGAGTTCAAAAGAGAGCGCACGTCCTAGATCTTTAATTACTCCCACTTCTATATTTTTTACTTTGCCTGTTTTGATTCTTTCTAACTCTTCTGAGAGTTTTATATACCAAGGTAAGCCTAGAAAAAACCCAAACTGAGTTAGAACAAAACCAATTATGATTAAAAGAACTATCGTAAAAAGGATAGTTAGAATACTTTGTAGTACAGTTTCTACCGCTTGCAATATACTTATTCCCATCGGCACAGTACTTACTATAGTGGTTGAATTTTGTTTCAATTGTTCAGTTATACTAGCAATCTCTTGCCATCCCCAAATCAGACCACTAATGTAGAGAATCATGGCCAAAACAAAATTAATTGTTAGTGGTACTCCTAAATAGCCCCAAAGATGAGGCTTTTTTACAAAAGTTATTAAAGTCCTCCAGGGGTAGGTTGTGCCATTGAGAAAGCCAAAACCTCCTAAAAATCGTTTCATTAGTTTTTCTTTAAGTATATTTGCCTACTGAAATTTTAAATGAATTTGTCAAAATAGGAATTAAGCTATAATGTTAATAATTGTAACAAAAAAAATCAAATAGCTTGACTAAATATAACCTATCTGTTCACACAGAGGAAGATTTCCATGCAATTAAAACAACTAGACCTGAAAACGCTAGAAGATATGGCAACAGTCTTTTTTCAAAAAAGCGAGGGAGAATGGACATCACAGAGACGTTACTATACACTTAAACAAGATATGGCACAGGAAGTACTCAAACTCGAAAAAACCCCACAGGAAGCTGTTAGTGAGTTAAAGGTACGTTTTTTAGAGCAGGGCTCTCCAGAACTGAAAAAGTTAGAAGGTATGCACGGACTAACTAAAGAGTTAAAAGGAGGCAGTGAGGTTTTTTGGCATAGTAAGGAAGCAATAGAAGGGGGCAAGAATATATCTAAAGGTTCTACTATTTTTGGAGTACTAGGCGAGAACTTGTATAGAGATCGAGGTTTTGCTACCTCTAAACCAATTATTGCGCGTTATCGTTTTAGTGAGGAGACAACCCTGATTCTTAGAACAGAATATGATGGCTCAGTCTTTGAAGAGGATATTAAATTAATTGGCGATCTCTATCGTACACGTCAAACCATTATCTCTAGAGCTCAAGAAGAACTAATGATCATATATTCTTTAGAAAAACGCCTAAAGTAACTAAAATAGTGATTCATCTGTTGAAGGTTCTTGCTCCTTGGGTTTTTCATCTTTATTATTTGCTAAAGAAGACTCAAGGATCTCACCATCAAATACTTTCGCTATCATTTGGGCTGCTTTTTTAACACTAGGATGATTTAGAGATATAGAGTTAGACTCTTCCTCTTCATATGGAATAGTCGTATTTTCTTGAGGCTTTGTTGAGGGAATAGTCGTATTTTCTTGAGGCTTTGTTGAGGTAATAGTCGTATTTTCTTGGGGCTTTGTTGAGGGAATAGTCGTATTTTCTTGGGGAATAGTTGTATTTTCTTGGGGCTTTGTTGATGCAATAATTGGCTTTTCTTGGGGAATAATTGGCGAAGGAGAAATAGATGTTTTTTTATTATCTATGTGAAAATTAACCTTAATATTTCTTTGACAGACCTTGGCAAAAGCTTCAACTAGATTTTTAAGTTTACTTTGGTGATATTTATAGATTTGTTCTGAACTAACGGCTATTTCAGCACTATTTTCATTGAACTCAACCAAACGACATTGCTGAGTAACAAGAGACTGAGTAGTAGGAGGAGATAGATTATTTAGAACTTCTTGCCAAATTTCACTGTTAGTGAGATTTTTTGCATTAGCCGACTGTGTAGGAGTATTAGAGTCCACCCCTTTATAAGGGGGGGTTGAGGGGGTATTGGGGTCTACCCCTTTATAAGGGGGCGTTGGGGGGGTATTGAGGTCTACCCCTTTATAAGGGGGCGTTGGGGGGGTATTGATTGGGGTATTAGAGTCCACCCCTTTATAAGAGGGAGTAGGGGGGGTATTGATTGGGGTATTAGACTGTATAGGTGGAGTAAGGGATTGGTTAGGGGGATTAGACTGTATAGGAGGAGTAGGGGGGGTATTGATTGGGGTATTAGATTGTCTTTCTTGAGGTTGAACAGGAGTAAGTAAACCCATTAAAGTTACTTCCAACCAGAGACGAGGTTGGGTTGTATTTTTTAATTGAACTTCACATTCTTTAAGTAGTTGTTGACCTCGTAAAATCTCCAATTTCTCCCATTTTTTGACCTCTTCTTTGAGAGAAGCCCAAAGAGAGGGAGTCAATGAGACTAAATCATAACGATCAGGGGCTGTTTTGGCAATTAAAAGACTTAAATAGAAATTGGTTAAATTTTGTAAAACTATTAGAGGTTCACGTCCTCTATCTAATAATTGACGACATTTTTCAATCACTTGATCAGGGTGTTGATTTTTGATGGCTTGTATGAGGAATAAAAGATCACTTTCAGCAACTACCCCAACTAGATCCCAGACTCTTTCTGTGGTAATTTCACCTGAAAGAAGACTAAGTTGATCTAGGAGACTTTCGGCATCGCGTAAGCCTCCATTAGAGAGTTGTGCTACTAAAGTAACTGCTTCTGATTGAATATTAATTTCTTCTTTTTCCGCGATCTCTTGAAGATGTTTGACCATATCCTGTAAAGGGATACGTCGATAGTCAAAGCGTTGACAACGGGAAATTATAGTTGGTAGTACTCTTTGCGGATCTGTTGTGGCTAAGATAAAAATTACTCTATCGGGTGGTTCTTCTAAAGTTTTTAAAAGGGCATTAAAAGCTGCGCTAGAGAGCATATGACATTCATCAATTACATATACCTTATAACGAGCTTGAACGGGAGCTAGTTGCGCCCTCTCTATAATTTCCCTGATGTTGTCAACTCCTGTATTACTTGCTGCATCTATTTCTATGACATCTAAAGCAGTCCCTCTCGTGATTGACTGGCAAACTTCACATTTACCACAAGGATTAGGAGTTGGGTCACTACTAGATAAACAGTTCAAAGATTTAGCAATTATGCGCGCACTAGATGTTTTACCTGTTCCTCTAGGACCTGTTAATAGGTAAGCAGGAGCAATTCTCTTCTGGACAATTGCATTAGTTAAAGTTGTGGCTATGGCACTCTGTCCCACCAGATCGGCAAATTTCTGTGGACGGTACTTATGATGTAGGGGTTCATAAGACATAGTAAGCTAGTAGACTCCTGGCGTTGCTAGTTAATATAGGCAAGAGGCAAGAGGCAAAAGATAGATTCTTTTTAATTACAATTTACAGCAGTTTGACACCAGATAAGCTACAAAACCAAGGGGCGGAACCCCGCATGGGTTTTGGTTTTTAAGTTATCGCTTAATAGATTTACATTTGCTGTAAGTGCGTTTTAGCTTTAATTTTTAGTTTGTTTTTCTGCTTCTATTTCAGCTTGCAATTTTTCTAACTCTTCTGGGGTCATTTCGTCTAGACGTTTTTGTAATACTGCTTCTTCATACTGTCGCCTTTGTTCATTATAGGTCATTTTTTTGTTGGCTACTCGCAATAGATAAGTACATACCCAAATTAGTAGTCCCAGAACCAAGAGCGATTGACTCCAAACCCCTGCACTTAAATTATCTAGCCCTATACTTTGAAATACTAGGTAGAAGACTCCTCCCGCCATTAAAACGACTAGGGTAATAATTATGACATCTATTCGACGCATCGATTCCTCATTTTTAGAAAGTAACAACTGTGCGTATGGATTCACCTTTCTGCATTAAATCGAAAGCCTCATTAATTTTCTCAAGAGGGAGCACATGAGTAATTAAATCATCAATATTAATTTTTCCTTCCATATACCAGTCTACGATTTTAGGTACATCAGTGCGACCTCTTGCTCCGCCAAAAGCACTACCCTTCCAAACTCTCCCTGTTACTAATTGAAAGGGACGAGTTTTTATTTCTTGTCCTGCACCTGCTACGCCTATAATTATGGAAACTCCCCAGCCTTTGTGACAACATTCTAAAGCTTGGCGCATGACATTTACATTGCCGATACATTCAAAACTATAGTCTGCACCACCCTCTGTCAATTCTATTATATGTGCTACTAGGTCTCCTTCTATTTCACGCGGATTGATAAAGTGGGTCATCCCCAACTTTTCGGCTAAAGTCCTTTTACTAGGGTTTATATCTACGCCAATTATCTTATTAGCACCAACCATTTTGGCACCTTGAATGACGTTGAGACCTATTCCTCCTAGACCAAAAACAACTACATTGGCACCTGCTTCTACTTTAGCTGTAAAAAGGACTGCGCCAATACCTGTAGTTACACCACAGCCTATATAACAGACTTTTTCAAAGGGGGCATCTTCTCTAATTTTAGCTAGGGCTATTTCTGGTAATACTGTAAAATTAGCAAAGGTAGAAGTCCCCATATAGTGATGGAGCATCTGACCGTTTAGAGAAAAACGACTAGTTCCATCGGGCATCATTCCTTTTCCTTGTGTTGCCCTAATTGACTGACAGAGATTGGTTTTTCGACTTAAACAGAATTTACATTGACGACATTCAGGGGTATAGAGAGGGATGACATGATCCCCTTTTTTAAGGCTTTTGACATTTTCGCCTACTTCCACTACTACTCCTGCCCCTTCATGTCCTAAAATGGCTGGAAAGAGTCCTTCAGGGTCATTACCTGAAAGTGTATAGGCATCAGTATGACAGACTCCCGTAGCCTTGATTTCAACGAGAACTTCTCCCTCTTTGGGGCTTTCTAATTCTACGGTTTCTAGGGTTAGTGGTTTACCTGCTTCCCAGGCAACGGCTGCTTTTATCTGCATTACTTTCTCTGATGTCAATCTCTTGTGACCAATCATAGCATGATCTCAATTCCACTTATTTCTACTTAACAGAAAGCTTTATTTATCATGTGTTGGGACTGACATCCCCTTATCGTTACCTATATTCTTACTGTTATTGGGTACAGGTAAGAGCAGAGCAGATTGATAAAAACTATTTTCGAGCCAGCGTAATCTGATTTACTATGTAAATAATAATACTTGGTTCTCCCAAATTATTACTGCCTATTGGGACAGCAAAACGAAACAACGAGTCCGCTAGGCAAAAATCAAAGCTTTCAATAAATAAACTGCCATCTCAAACGCTTGAGCTTCCCCCCTGATCTCCCTTATTAAGGGGAGTCGGGGGGATCAATCCTTTGAATGGGGGGTTAGGGGGGATCAGACCTAAAAATACTCAATTATTGCTTGGGCAAACTCAGAACATTTGAGGGGAGGTTCGACAGGAGGCTCCATCAAACGGGCTAGATCATAAGTAACTTGACGATTAGCAATAGCCGCACCAATGCCCTTTTTAATAAGATCCGCCGCTTCTTGCCACCCCATATACTCCAGCATCATCACAGCTGAGAGAATGAGAGAACCAGGATTAATTTTATCTAGTCCTGCGTGTTTAGGTGCCGTCCCATGAGTGGCTTCAAAAATAGCGCAACTATCCCCAATATTTGCCCCTGGACCCATCCCTAGACCGCCTACAATGGCAGCAGCCGCATCAGAGAGATAGTCACCGTTCAAGTTCATGGTAGCTAGGATAGAATACTCATCAGGACGGGTTTGGATCTGTTGGAAGATACTATCAGCAATGCGGTCATTGACCATTATTTTCTTCTTCCATTGACCATGACCATGACTGTCCCAAATGGTCTCCAAAACGTTGGACACTTCATCGAGTATTTTGGCTTGTTTTTCAGGTGTTAAGGAATCATAACCTGGCTCAATCAGACGGGCATTATCTTCTATAGATAAATCTGGTTGCTTTTCTCGATTCCCTAAAATCCAGGACTCCCGTTCCGTTACACACACCGAACGAAATTCATAAGTTGCCAGTTCGTAACCCCAATCTCGGAAAGCTCCCTCAGTATATTTCATAATATTCCCCTTATGAACCAAGGTTACCTGCTGCTTCTCTTTAGGTAGACGCAGTGCCTGTTCTATGGCTCTTCGTACTAAACGTTGTGAACCTTTTTTACTGATAGGTTTAATCCCAATACCTGAATCTAGGGGAATCTGTTTATTCTTATGTTCAGGAGTAGCAGGAATTAACTCATCATTCAGTAAATGAATTAACTGTTGTGCAATCTCACTATCTTTAGGCCATTCAATCCCTAAATAGATATCCTCTGTATTCTCCCGATAGACAATCACATCTAGCTTTTCAGGAGTCTTATGAGGGGAGGGAGTGCCAGGATAGTAACGACAAGGACGGACACAAGCATAGAGGTCAAAAATCTGACGCAGGGCAACATTTAAAGAACGAATACCACCCCCAATAGGAGTGGTCAGAGGTCCTTTAATAGCAATACCATAGGTCTTAATGGCAGTTAGAGTATCTTCAGGTAAATACTGATAAGTTCCATAGATCTCACAAGCTTCATCACCTGCATAGATTTTAAACCAGTGGATCTGACGTTGCCCTTGGTAGGCTTTTTCTACTGCAGCATTGATCACCTTTTCTGTAGCTGGCCAAATATCGACCCCTGTTCCGTCTCCCTGGATATAAGGAATAATCGGATCATCGGGTACAATGGGTTTACCTGCTGAGAATATAATTTGAGAACCTGTAGAGGGCGCAGTTAATTTTTCGTACATAGACCTTATCAATAACAATCTTGTTAATTATAGGATCTATGCCTGCCTCAACAATATATATAAGTCTGGAAATGCCAACAAATCCCACACAAACCATAGCGCGGAATTTTCCCTTAACAGCAGTAGTAGGCTGTGAGGCCATTAAACTAGCCCTTTTACTAGTCTCTGTCGATCCTAGCCTAGGTGGTCTGGTCATAGCAGGTAGAAGGGGAACGGCTAAATCTGTTATGGCGAGAGGATTACACTCCCTTTTACCCCCCATTGAAGTGATAGAAGGTAATCGCTATAACTGTGATCCTCAAAAACCACAAGATTGGGATGAAGAAACCCAAACTCTCTATCAGAATATCCCCACCGTAGAGATTCCTACAGCTATCATTCCTACCCCTTTTGTTCAAATTCCCTTAGGAGTGACCGAAGACCGCTTATTAGGCTCTATAGATGTGGAAGAATCGATAAAACTTGGTCAAGCCGTCTTTCAACCAGGACTTTTAGCCCAAGCACATCGAGGAGTCCTCTATATAGATGAAATCAACCTCCTAGATGAGCAAATTGTCAATCAACTTTTACAAGTCTTAACAGAAAGTCGTAACAGAATCGAAAGGGAAGGGTTGAGCTTTGAGCATCCTTGTTCTCCCTTGCTGATAGCTACCTATAACCCAGAAGAAGGGGATCTCAGAAATCACCTCCTAGATCGCATTGCTATTGCTTTGAGTGCGGATGGAGTTTTGGGCATAGATCAAAGAGTGCAGGCTGTGAATGATGTCCTAGAATATGCCAACTCCCCCCAAAAGTTCCTCAGTCAGTATCAAGAAGAACTAGAAGATCTCCAAACCCAAATTATTCTAGCTAGGGAATGGCTAAAAGAAGTTAGTGTCACAACTGAACAAATATCATATCTAGTCCAAGAAGCCATCAGAGGGGGTGTACAAGGGCATAGGGCAGAACTTTTTGCCCTAAGAGTAGCAAAAGCAGCAGCAGCCTTAGATGGTCGCAATCAAGTGACAGCAGAAGATCTGCGCCGTGCGGTGGAACTAGTCATAGTACCTAGGGCGATGAACTTAGAACCTCCCCCGGAACAACCTGCCCCACCTCCTCCACCCCCACCGCCACCAGAACCCCCAGAAAATCAAACAGAAAATGAACAGGAGGAAGAACAAGAGAACACAGAACCAGATCCAGAACCCCCAGGCATTCCAGAAGAGTTTGTTTTTGACTCAGAAGGAGTCATTTTAGATCCCTCAGTCCTGTACTTCGCTCAAATGGCTCAACGTCAAGGAAAGTCAGGAAGTCGGAATCTCATTATCTCTCAAGATCGTGGACGCTATATTAAACCAGTTTTTCCGAAAGGAAAGGTGAGACGCATAGCTGTAGATGCCACCTTACGTACCGCTGCACCATATCAAAAGACCCGCCGTTTGAACCAACCAGAACGCAGAGTAATAGTAGAAGCAAGTGACCTGAGAGAAAAACGGCTAGCCAGAAAAGCAGGCGCTCTGATCATTTTTGTGGTCGATGCCTCTGGTTCAATGGCACTCAACCGGATGCAGTCAGCTAAAGGAGCGGTTTTACGACTCTTAACAGAAGCCTACGAAAATAGAGATCAGATTTCCTTAATTTCCTTCAGAGGAGAACATGCAGATATCTTATTACCCCCCACTCGTTCGATCGCCATGGCCCGTCGTCGTCTAGAAACTCTCCCATGTGGCGGAGGTTCACCCCTCTCACACGGCTTAACGCAAGCAGTCCATGTGGGATTAAATGCGATCAAAACAGGGGACATCGGGAAGGCAGTGATAGTGGCGATTACAGATGGAAGGAGTAATATACCTCTCTCTCGTTCTCTAGGGGAAGTAGTGACAGAAAAAGTAGATATCAAAGCGGAATTATTGGGCATTGCCGCCCGGATTCGCTCACTAGGTATCCAACTGCTAGTAATTGATACAGAGAAAAAATTTGTTTCGACAGGCTTTGCTAAAGAATTAGCTCTCAATGCAGGCGGAAAGTATTATCATTTGCCCATTGCGAGTGATGCAGCGATTGCTTCTATGGTCAAAGGAGGACTTTCTACCCTACGTTAACACTTGGTGAAAAGGCCTCTTAGCGTCATAATTGAATCAATTAGTCTGGTTTAAGGGAGTAAACAATGGTCACGACAGAAGAAAAGCTGGTGGAGGAAAAAGTTACGACAGATTTTGATCTAACTGTCTATCTTAAAGAAAGACAACAAATAGTTGAAAAAGCTTTAGAAAAATCTCTGCCTATTGCTGAACCAGAAAAAATCTATCACGCAATGCGTTATTCCCTTTTAGCAGGGGGTAAACGCCTCAGACCTATTCTCTGTCTCGCTAGTTGCCAACTAACAGGCGGGACTCTGGAAATGGCTCTACCTACTGCCTGTGCTCTAGAAATGATTCATACTATGTCTTTGATCCATGATGACTTACCCGCAATGGACAATGATGACTATCGGCGTGGTAAGTTGACTAATCATAAGGTATATGGGGAAAACATCGCTATTTTAGCGGGTGATGGACTGCTCGCTTATGCTTTTGAATATGTGGGAACAGAGACAAAAAATGTACCTGCTCAAAGAGTTTTAGAAGTGATTACTCGTTTAGGCAGAACCGTAGGCGCGACAGGCTTAGTAGGGGGACAAGTACTAGATTTAGAATCAGAAGGGAAGACTGATATCACCACAACAACTTTAACTGAAATTCATACGAGAAAAACAGGAGCACTGTTAGAGAGTTCTGTTGTCTGTGGTGCTATTTTAGCAGGAGCAAGTAGTGAAGATCTTCAACGTCTCTCCATATATGCTCAAAATATCGGTCTAGCTTTTCAAATTGTCGATGATATTCTAGATATCACCGCCACTAAAGAAGAACTTGGCAAAACAGCAGGGAAAGACCTCCAAGCTGAAAAAGCAACCTATCCTAAACTCTGGGGTATGGAAGCATCTATAGCACAAGCTAGACAACTGAGCGATAATGCTATTAGTCAATTGTCTATTTATGGAGAAAAAGCTGCCCCGCTCAGAGCAATAGCTTCTTATATTATTAATCGTAAAAACTAGATAAGCAGACAGGATTTTGAGACAATGCTGGACAATCAAGTCTTGTTAGTTGCCCTTTTCGCTTGTTTAATTGCTCAGATTATTAAAGCAGTCGTTGAACTGTTGAAAAATGGCAAAATAAATGTTCGGTATTTAATTAGTACTGGTGGAATGCCCAGTTCTCATTCTGCTTTAGTTGGCTCTTTAGCTACTGGAGTAGGTATGAAAGCAGGTTGGGATAGTTCAGAATTTGCGGTAGCTGCCATCTTTGCTGTGATCGTTATGTATGATGCAGCAGGAGTACGGCAAGCAGCAGGCAAACAAGCTCGGCTTCTCAATCAAATCATCGAGGAGTTATTTGAAGACAAGTTCAATGAAGAAAGATTAAAGGAACTTTTAGGACATACACCAGTCCAAGTTTTTGTGGGTTTAGCCCTAGGAGTGGCTATATCTTTATTAGCTTTTTGGACTTATCCTCAAGTTGCTCCAGTTTGACCTTAACAATTAATTAATGGCACCAAGCCTTTATTTTAAACAGATCTTCCACAACTATGTCTATTTTGCGTTTTCTTGGCTTCTTTAACGGTTTAGGGGTAATTACTGTGTTGTTGTTAGGATCATCTGTTCTAGCTCAACCGACCACAAATCCTAATGTTCCTGAACAACAAACCCCCTTGACCCCAGAAGGAACGACTACAAATCCTACAGGAACCCCTTCTACTCCTGGAACGACTACAAATCCTACAGGAACTCCTTCTACTCCTGGAACGACTACAAATCCTACAGAGGCAAAACCCCCTACAACCAATCTCACTCCTGAAGAGTTAAAGTCACTTCTTCCTAGTAGTGATCTCCTGCTTAGGCCGAGTAAGCCTAATGAAGTTGAAATTAAAATAAATAAAAAGCTCACTCTCAAAGAGGCTGTTGAACTAGGGTTAAAGAATAATCGTGACCTCCAAACAGGTATAGTGAATGTAGAAGTTGCTAAAGCTCAAATTAGGCAAGCTCAAGCAGGCTTATTACCCACGTTGAATCTGCAATTTCAGTTGGATCGGACAAGGTCTTCTAATGCCGACCTACAGAATGGAATTACTAACGCTGAAAACGCTAGTCAAATTTCAATCACTGGTATTAATAATCGTCAATTCAATCAGTTTCCCATTGATATTAACCAATTTACAGGACAATTGCAGTTAAATTACAATTTATATACGGGTGGTGGTGTGCAGGCTAGTATTGCTAAGGCTGAAGAACAACTAAAATTTAATCTACTAGATGTAGAACGCCTGACTGAACAAACGCAATTTAATGTCTCCAAGGCCTACTACGACCTACAGAATGCGGATGCTCAAGTGGAAATTGCTAAAGCATCCGTAGACGATGCTAACGAAACATTGCGAGATGCTCAACTCTTATTCAAAGCTGGCTTAGGAACTAGATATGATGTTTTGAGTGCTGAAGTAACTTTAGCTACAAATCAACAGAATTTGGTTACAGCTCTTGCTAATCAAGTAATAAGCAGAAAACTACTTGCCCAAGTAATAGGGGTTGGTCAAACTGTTGAACTAACGACGGCTGATGAAATTGTCGAAGTTGGCGATTGGAAATTCTCTTTAGAAGAGAGTATTGTTAAAGCTTATACTAATAGATCGGAACTAGATCAACAACTTGTCCAGAAAGAAATCTACCGACAAGCCAGTGTAGTTGCACTAGCGTCTATTCGACCTCAGGTTAGTTTATTTGCTAACTATTCTATTTTGGAGCAATTTGGTAGCGGCTCTACCACACAATATGCTAGCATCACTGACCCAAATACTGGCTTACCTGTGACGAAACCTTATAGCGTTGATTACAATGGGTTTGGGCAAGGCTATTCTTTTGGGGCTAAATTTAATTGGGAATTTTATGATGGAGGAGCCGCAGCAGCTACTGCCGATCAAAATTATCATAGTATGCATCTAGCAGACATCGCCTTTGCTAAAGAGCGCGAAACGATTAGGGCTAGTGTAGAACAAGATTATTTAACCCTGAAATCCAGCAAAGAGAACATAAATACGGCCAAAAAGAATATAGAATTAGCCACCGAAGCTCTGCGTTTAGCCCGTCTACGCTTTCAAGCCGGCGTAGGGACTCAAACTGATGTAATTAATTCTCAAACACAATTAACCACTGCTAGAAGTCAATTTGTCCAGGCAATTATTGGCTACAATCAAGCCTATAATTCCTTACAGAGAAACGTAAGCAGAGTTTATAGCAATACCACCAACGACAACATCAACAACACCATCAACAATACTTACAACAACACCATCAACACAGTAAATAACACCAGTAATATCCACCCCGACAATCCTAACCCCACCAATAATGATAACTACAATGGCAACTACACCATTAACAACAACCCCGCCAATACGAAACAACCCTAATTCTCCACCCCCTAACCCCTTGACATAGCTCTTAAACTAATGGCATAATGGTAAATGCTATTTTGGAGATGTAGCTCAGAGGATAGAGCAACCGCCTTCTAAGCGGTCGGTCATTGGTTCGAATCCAATCATCTCCGTTCAATCCGAGTTATATTTGAGATAGACTCCAATCAGGACGAAGATTGCGTGCTTTGCCAAGATAAGTATGATAGATTTTGTCCTGACTTTTCAGTGTATTGACATACATTAAAACACGAATACAGAGTTCTAAACTTCCCTCGACATACATTTGTTGAACGTCGAGAAGAGGAATATTCTCCCAATGTGGGCGTTCACGAGCTACAGAAGCAGGAAATACAGCATTGAGATCCCTTGTCGCCGTAAAAATCACACTAACGATATCATCAGTGTCTAGCTGATTATGAGTCTCTATCGCATCTAAAAGTTCAGTCACAACTTGTTTAATAGCTTCTGCTGTATTTTCCGAGGCTGTAGTTGCTCCACGTATTGCTCGCACTTTCCACATTAGGTATTAGATCCTCCACCAGTTTTCATTAATTGTATTATAATATGTCTAACTATGACGCAACTTCTTAATTTTAGTTTAAGGTTGATAGAGCCAGAGTGGTAGTCCATTAGTTCTTAATTCAAAGTTTACCCGTTCTAAACCTGCTCCGCGTCCGGGCAGCAAGCGATTTAAGAGAGGTTTTGGTTCTTCAATGTTATAACATTTAGTTTTCTTAGGATCTAGTCCAACTAATTCTGCTGCTAAACGTCTAGCATCTTCTTCAGTACCTAAACGGTCAACTAGACCCAAAGAGAGAGCCTGTTCACCTGTAAAAATACGTCCATCAGCAAAGCTTTTTACTTTTTCTATAGACAGTTTACGTCCTGTAGCGACTGTTTGGACAAATTGCTGGTAACTGCTATCAATTAACTCCTGTAAGATCACTTCTTCTTCTCGGGTTAATTGACGGTCAAAAGAGAGAATATCTTTGTAAGGTCCAGATTTAATTACTTGAAAGGAGATGCCAATTTTCGCCAAGAGATGTTCTAGGTTATTCCCGCGTAAAATAACGCCTATGCTGCCTGTAATGGTCCCAGGATTGGCTACTATCTCGTGGGCACCCATTCCTATATAAACTCCTCCTGAAGCTGAAATATTGCCAAAACTAGCTACAATTTGGGTTTTTTCTCTTAAACGCATTAAAGCAGAGTAAATTTCTTGCGAGTCTCCTACTGTTCCTCCTGGTGAGTCTATACGTAGCAGTAGAGCGGGAAATTTCTTTTCTTCCACAAAGTCTAGTGCTTTTAGTACTCTTTTGCGAGTTTCAGAGAAAATAGCACCATTAACTTCTAAGCGAGCAATTTGTTTTCTTGTTTGCGGTCTAAATGGCCAGATCATGGGATAGGGTGTAGGGTGTAGGGGGTGGGGTGTAGGGTGTAGGGTGTAGGGTGTAGGGTGTAGGGTGTAGGGTGTAGGGGGTGGGGATTCTCCCTTGTCTCCCCGTCTCCTGTCTCCTGTTGCCTGTTCCCTCTCTTTATGAGCGACTTTGGCTGGTTCTTTTAGAAGTTGTAGTTTTAGATTTTGGCTTTTTAGTTGCTAGTAACTTGAGGGCTTTTTCTAAAGTCATACTTTCGCTTGTTTCTTCTTCGGGCAGTCCGACATTAGTTTTATTATGCTTGATGTAAATTCCATATGGGCCTTCATAGAGACCTATTGGTAAACCATCTTCTGGATGAATACCTAGATCTTTGAGTGGGGGTTTAGTATTTTTTGTTCGAACAGCACGGGTCTGTTTAGGTGTTGCTAATACTTCCAAGGCTCTCTCTAGAGTAATCGTTAAAACATCATCATCTTTTTTGAGAGAACGATATTCTTTCCCAATGGCTCCCTGATCGTGCAAAATATAAGGACCATAAGGACCTACGCTAGTTTGTATTTTCCCTCCTGTACCTGGATGAAGACCCAAAGGACGAGGTAATGCAAGTAAACCTACTGCCATTTCTAGTGTTAAATCTTCTGGCTTAATTGTTTTAGGTATAGGTGCTCTTTTCGGTTTTTTCTTCCCTACTTTTCCATTCTTCTGGTCAGAGGGCTCTTTGGGATCACTCACTTCTCCTAATTGTAGGTAAGGTCCATATTGTCCACTCATCAAGAAAATAGGTAGATTAGTTTCGGGATGAATACCTAATTTTTCTGGTCCTTCCATTTTTTGACGCAGGAGCTGTTCCACTTGTTCAACGGCTAGATCGGCTGGGGCTACATCTAGGGGAATGTTTACTGAGATAGTCTGGTCTCCCTGTTTAACTTCAACATAAGGTCCAAATTTGCTAATTTTAATCACATTATCAGGGTGAAAGTTTTCCAAGGGAATCACTTTGGCCACGCTTGGATCTATGTTTTGTTCACCCTCTTTGACTTTCTGTACTAAACCTGTCTCCCCTAGATAGAATTTCTTTAAATAGGGCAACCATTTGGCATCTCCTGTTGCTATTTCATCTAAGGTTTGTTCCATTCTTGATGTGAAAGCCGTATCCACTAAGTCAGGAAAATTAGACTCTAATAAACCTACCACAGCAAAAGCAGTAAAAGTTGGTACTAGTGTTTTGTTCCTCATCTGGGCATAGCCTCTATCTAAAATAGTACTTATAATACTAGAATAAGTGCTAGGTCGTCCAACTCCTTCTGACTCCAAGGTTTTGACTAAAGAGGCTTCACTATAACGCGCTGGTGGTTGAGTTTGATGTCCTAGGGCTTCTATTGCCTTACATTGAGGATGATCCCCGAGAACCAGAGGTGGTAGGATGACCTCCTGGTTATCTAGTGCGCTGTCTGGATCATCTGACCCCTCAACATAGGCTCGGAAAAAGCCAGGAAAGTCAATGGTTTTACCAGATGAACGAAAGAGAGCATTTTCTACCGTCAAAGCAACTAGGAGTTGAGTGAGACGAGCATCAGCCATCTGAGATGCGACTGTTCTTTTCCAGATCAATTCATACAGATCCAATTCTACTTTAGCTAGACCAGTTTCTTTGGGTAAACGGAAGACCGAGCCTGCAGGACGGATCGCTTCATGTGCTTCTTGTGCTCCTTTACTTTTAGTGGTGTATTGACGAGGCTGTGGACTGAGATAGTTTTTTCCATACATCTGTTCGATACAATTCCTAGCGGCCGTAATTGCTTCATCCGAAAGATGTACGGAGTCTGTTCTCATATAGGTGATATAGCCCTGTTCATAGAGACTCTGTGCCGTACGCATGGTCTCCTTAGCTGAGAGATGGAGTTTACGGTTAGCTTCCTGCTGCAACGTAGAAGTAGTAAAAGGCGGGGCTGGTTTACGGATAGTTGGTTTTTCTTCCCGCAAAGTGACTGTCCATTCTTTTCCTTCGAGACGCTCTTTTAAAGCTATTGCTTCTGACTCACTCAAGAGAATCACATTTCTCCCCTGAATCACCCGCCCCGTAGTCGGCTCAAAATCAGCACCTGTGGCCACCCTTCGCCCCTCTAAGCTGCTTAATTTCGCTTCAAAAGTCCCTTCGGCTTTTTCTAGAGTTGCTTTGAGATCCCAATAGTTAGCCGCGTGAAAAGCACGACGTTCTCTTTCTTGCTGTACCAAAAGACGTACGGCAACCGATTGAACCCTACCAGCCGAAAGACTAGGGGCGATCTTTTTCCAGAGAAGAGGAGAGAGAGTATAGCCAACTAAGCGGTCTAGAATGCGTCTCGTTTCTTGGGCATGAACCAGATCTAAATCGATATTACGACAGTTCTGGAGGGCTTTTTGAATAGCTTCTCGGGTAATTTCATGGAAGACCATCCGTTTGATGGGGACCTTGGGATTGAGTAGTTGGGCTAAATGCCAACTGATACTCTCCCCTTCCCTATCTTCATCTGTGGCTAGAATCAATTCATCTACCCCTTTGAGCGCACTTTTCAGTTCTCTAACTATTTTTTCTTTGGCTTTAGGGATGACATAGAGAGGTTCAAAGTCATTCTCCACATTCACACCCAAAGTCGCCCAGTCTCTATCTTTGTATTCGGGCGGCACTTCTTCGGCTGACCCGGGTAAATCTCTGATATGACCCATAGATGCTTCCACTCTATACCCTTCAGGGAGATAGTTGCGGATTGTCCTAGCTTTAGTTGGCGACTCGACAATGACTAATTTTGACATCACTATTAACCTTGAAACTATACTAATAATTAGAGTATTATTTTAAAATGAGACAGACTAATGTCTTCTTATTTAATGATGATAAAGACGAATTTGCCCCTTTTGTCAAATCTTTTTCCCCCTACTCCCTACTAAAACGCATTTTAAATATGTTTTAGTGCTCTTTGAGCCACTTCCTAGTCTAGTATGGTTAAAGATTGAGTGTTTAAAGTCTTTTTACAAGTTATGGATTTTTCAAGTAACATTGCAGGTCAACTGAACGCTGGAGCAATATTACCAGAAAGTATTTTGCTAGTCACTCTTCTGGTGGTTCTGGTAGGAGATTTAATAGGTGGACGGAAGATTTCATCTGGGATCTTGCCCTATTTAGCTATTGCTGGCTTACTTCTGTCCATTGGAGCACTCTATTTAGGCTGGAATAGGACAGAGACCCTTTCCTTTTTGGGCTCATTTAACTCAGATAATTTGAGCATTGTTTTTCGCTCAATTATTGCTCTTTCCACCCTTGTCACTATCTTGATGTCTGTCCGTTATGTGGAACAGACAGGAACTTCCTTGGCTGAGTTTATCGCTATCTTGCTGACGGCGACATTAGGCGGAATGTTCCTCTCTGGGGCTAATGAACTAACGATGATTTTTATCTCCTTGGAGATGCTCAGTATATCCTCCTATCTGATGACAGGCTACATGAAAAGAGATTCTCGCTCTAATGAAGCAGCGTTGAAATATCTTTTAATTGGCGCCTCTAGTTCAGCTATTTTCCTCTATGGGGTCTCTTTACTCTATGGACTTTCAGGTGGAGAAACTAACCTAGATTTAATAGCTGCTAAAATAGCTACCACTAATGTAGCACAATCTCTAGGACTAGCTATATCTCTAGTTTTTGTCATTGCAGGTATTGCCTTTAAAATTTCGGCTGTCCCTTTTCACCAGTGGACACCTGATGTCTATGAGGGGTCACCGACTCCTGTCGTAGCTTTCTTATCGGTTGGGTCTAAAGCAGCAGGTTTTGCCTTAGCTATTCGTCTGTTGGTCACCGCTTTCGGCTCCTTAACTGAACAATGGCACTTCATTTTTACAGCCCTAGCTATTCTCAGTATGATTCTAGGTAATGTGGTAGCCTTGGCTCAAACTAGCATGAAAAGAATGTTAGCCTATTCCTCGATTGCTCAAGCGGGCTTTGTAATGATTGGTTTAATTGCTAATAGTGATGCGGGTTACTCCAGTATGATTTTCTATCTGTTGGCGTATCTGTTTATGAACCTAGGTGCTTTTACCTGCATTATTCTCTTCTCTTTGCGGACGGGAACAGACCAAATTAGCGAATATGCTGGACTCTATCAAAAAGACCCTCTGCTGACTCTAGGACTGAGTATCTGTCTGCTTTCTTTAGGTGGTATCCCACCCTTAGCAGGGTTCTTTGGCAAAATCTATCTTTTTTGGGCAGGTTGGCAAGCTGGACTCTATGGTTTGGTTATACTAGGATTAGTGACTAGTGTTATCTCTATTTACTATTACATTCGGGTGGTTAAGATGATGGTGGTTAAAGAACCTCAAGAAATGTCAGAAGTTGTGAAAAACTATCCAGAGATTCGCTGGAATCTCAATGGTCTGCGTCCTTTACAAGTAGGCTTAGTTCTTTCTTTAATTGCTACTTCTTTAGCTGGTATTCTCTCTAATCCTCTCTTTTCTCTCGCCCAAGATTCTGTTACTAGTAGCCCCATCTTACAGGCTTCTCACGCTGTCCCTCAAGTCTCTCTCAAAGATTAAATAAGCTCCCCCAACCTAATAGGTTGGGGGGACACTAACCCCTGCTAAAGTTTATTTTTAACATTTGATTCCCTCCTTTTTGGAACTCATAATCTACTTTTTCAATTGAGACTTGATAACCTAGAGCTTTTACTTCTTCTATTACTGGATTCAGATAGGGTGAAGGCTTTAATGAGAGTGTTAAGAGTGGAAAAATCCGCACTTCCTTGGCTACTCTTAACATTTCTAGAACAGAGGAGATGTGAAATTCTAAACTGTAATGATCTGAATAAAGAAACAGAAAATGTGAACAAAGTGCTAGATCATATTGCTTATTAGAATAGCTTAATTTTGGTAATTCTCCTAATTGATAGCGAGCTTCTTGCTGTCCTAGTTCATAGTCTTGGAGAAAGATTTCCATGGCTTGTAAACGGTTTTTTCGTAAATCCTCAAGGGATTTATAGTAAGTCCAGACCCAATCTTCAGGACTAGATTTAACTTGTTCTATAATATCCTCTACTACTGCCTCAAATCTCTCTTTAATTTGAGCACCTGTAAATTGATAGATAGGATCTACAGAGGTTATTATAAACCCCTTTTTTCTTGCTTCTGCATTAAAACTAGCTGGTCCATCTCCTACTCCTAAGATCTTTTTTTGTAGATCTATATCTAGGAGATTAAACATTTTGAGATATACAGCAAAAGTTCTTCCAAAAGGGACAACTTTTTCTAATTTCGTGGGCATTCTAATCTGAGAATATAAAAATTACATAGCTCTATTCTAATTCTTCATAATCTTTTCTTTAGTTATTACAGAGACAGAATTATTCTATGAGCTTTTAGTAAGCTAAAAGGCTCTATCGTTGCCTACTAGCATTTTTCAATATGATACGAAAACCAAGGTTTGTTAACCAGAATTTAACCATTATATAAACTTATTTTAAGTTTTTGTAAAAAAATATACGAAGGTTTAAAAAAGAGAAAATAATCTATTATAATTTGATCTTTTGTAAAAAAATATACGCAGTTTTTTAGGGGAAAAAAACTTAAAAATGCAGGTTTGCATGATATGATGGTCTCAAGTAGCGGAAATAGTACTATACTATACTCAACTGGAGTAAATAAAATGACAAAAACAGTAATTGGTCTATTTGACGATAGAAACGAAGGTACAAAAGCATATGCTGCCTTATTACAAGAAGGTTATGCTCAAGCAGATTTAGACATTCTGACTAATGACGATAAGGATGATGTACCTAAGCTAGAAAATCTACGTAAAAATGTTCCCTCACCAGATGCGGATGTCTATTTAGAAGGAGTTCGTCAAGGTGGAACTATTATCACTGCTACTGTGTCTGATAGTGCAGTTGGAAGAGCTACGGAAATTCTCTCCAATTTCAATATAGTCAATATTGCTAATCGTGCAAATGAACTAAAACTCATCGACAGCAAGTTAGAATTAAAAGATGCTGCTAAGCATGATGATGTCATTGATGTTATTGAAGAAGAATTAGAAGTCGGGAAAGAACAGGTAGAACGTGGTCGCCTACGGATCTATAACGTTGTAACTGAAAGGGAAGTAACACAAAACGTCACTCTCCGCGATGAAACCATTAAAGTTAATCGTCGTCCTATCAACCGTGAAGTACAAATAACAGATGATCTATTTAAGCCCCGTTCTTTTGAACTAGTTGAAATAGACGAAATTGCTAAAGTGTCTAAAACAGCCCGTGTTGTAGAAGAAGTTTCCCTAGGCAAAGAAGTTGTAGATAAAATTGAGACAATCAAAGAGACTCTACGTCGTCAAGATGTCGAAATTGAAGAAATTCCTGCAGCTCGTACTTTCCAAGAATACGATGGGGATTTCCGTGCTTTCTACGACAAAAACCTCGCCAATAGCGGTGTAACCTATGATAGCTTAAAACCAGCTTTCACTTATGGACATTCTTTGGCCACTCGTGAACCTTTCCGGAGTAGTCCTTGGTCAGCTGTAGAAGCAGATTCTCGTCGGATTTGGGAAGAAAAAAATCCTGGAACATGGGAACAAAACGCAGCAGTAATTAAATATGCTTGGGAAAAAGTTCGTAACACTCGCTAGTAGTATCTACATCTAAGAGTTTTTTGGATGATAGACAGAGGAAAATTCTGTTGATCATCCATATCTGTTTAGACTTCTTGTGTTAAAGTCAAGCAGTAGGGAAAAACAACAACCGTCGTTCGATTTCAGTAAGTAATAATGAAACGCTATAGCGGTATTAAATATAAATAATCAGCAGGAAGTGTGAGAGAATGAAGGGCATTTCTGTTATCCGTGATGACGGATTACGCGGCACAGTTGTCGATGTAAGAGGGGATGGTTTAGTCGTTGATTTCGAAAATGGTTCCCAATCAGTTATCAATCCCGAAACACTTATTCATCAAGAAGATGGGACTTATAGACTTTCTTTGTCTGGTCTAGAGACTTCTTATTTCTCTAGGGAAGAAGAATTGGTGATTCCCGTCATTGAAGAAGAGTTTACGGTAGAGAAACAAAGGATAGAACGCGCCAAGGTAACAGTTAATAAGCGCGTTGAAACCAGAGACGAAACAGTTTATACACCAACTAGTACTGAAGAAGTGGTTGTTGAACATATTCCTATTAATCAACTGATAAAAGATAAAATACCCAGACTCAGAAAGGAAGATGGGGTTCTTATTATTCCTATAGTTGAAGAGATAGTAGTAGTAGAAAAGCGCCTTTTATTTAAAGAAGAGGTTCGTATTTCTAAACGGCATACAACGACCAATGTTCCTCAGACGGTAACCTTGCGTCGGGAAGTGGTCGATGTCGAAAGGACAGAACTCAATAATATAATAGATTCCACTGTAGAAATCGATAATATAAGGGAAACCACTGTAGAGACAAACACACAGGAAACGACTTAGTCTATTTTTCTAGAAGCCCCGCTCAGAGCAATGCTCTGAGCGGTTTTTTAGGGCAGAAAAATACTCTTTAACATAGAGATAAGTAAATCTAAATATAGATTACTATTGATAATTATAACAGTGATTAAGAACACAACCAACAATTAAAAAACAAGTTAAAATTTAGGAAAGTGAAGAAATATACTTGAAATAAGGTTAAATAAAACTAGTTTGACCTGACAGTAAAATTAATTTTTCAGAAGCAGTGAAAATGGTCTGTTCTTAGAGAAAGTGAGAGATTTATGAACGTTACTGACTACGCCATTAAACAAATTATCTTTAGTGGTTGGGTTGATTCGGATATCCCAACCACTCCAGTCAAAAAACAAAAATCTGATCATGGTGATTTACTTAAACCTATTCGTCAATGGCTAAAACAGTTGCAAATCAAAGATACCAAAATAGCGCATAAGATTTGTAGACTAATTCCTGCTCAATGCCCTTTTGCGACAAAAATCCAATTCTTCGGTAGAACAATCGTGACTATTCCGCCTTTGTGCAAAATCAACCCCTTCTACGATGATTTAATGGAACTACGCTTCCGCGCAATGTGCTATCTGGTAGATGATTGTGGTGAGGATGTCAGTCAATACTGCTAAGTAAGACGGAGGGAAGAGAGGCAAAAGGCACACCATCCAATCTCCTAGTACCTACTAAAGATTGAAATAAGATCAGCTTAAAAAGAAATTTTGGGGCATACTCTTGGTATTCTTTAAAAAGCAGGAGCAGTTTTAAACCCTAAGTTATGATTAACTGAGCAAAATTTCTATGGCTAGAAAAGCAGACGAATATGCTATTTTCCTTCTTCTCTCTGGTGGCCATCGAGAAGAGGTGCGCTTTACTAGTATACAAGAGTTTCAAAAATGGTACAGCACTGAGCTAGTACCTAGATTTAACTCGCAAGAGTTCATTAATGTGCCTATAAAAAACATTCAAGGAGAATACATGGTCTTGCGACCTTCTTCTGTAATGGCTATTCGCGTTGAACCCATCTTCTTTGGCAGTGTAGATCGTCTATGAAGGGAACTAAAAATTTACTTTCTCTGGTGGGAGGTTCTAGTCTAGTTTTATTATGGGCTCTAGCCATCAAAAGCCAAAATTTTGCCCTAGAAAGGGTCGACCCAGAAAATCTCAATCTAGGTATTGATGAACAAATTTGGCAAACTACAGGAGATCGTCCTTCACTTATTCAAGCTATTGATCAGAGTATAAACTATCTCAAAAGCGATAAAGCCAGCCAAGACTATAATCAATACCCTATACCAGGTATTACTAGGGGAAAAGTACTTGAATCTTTGGAGCGTTTTCGGACACTTCTGCTCAAAAGCAAGACTCCAGAAGAGCTACAAGCGTCTATTTCTAAGGAGTTTGTTCTTTATCAAGCAAGAGGAAATGACCCAGAAAAGACAGTTCTCTTTACAGGCTACTATGAGCCGATCTATGAAGGGAGCTTAAACCCTAGCCCTGAATATCGCTATCCTCTCTATAAGAAACCGAAAGACTTTGCTAGTTGGCCACTTCCTCATCCCAATCGCATAGAATTAGAAGGAAAAGATGGACTCTCAGGCACTAATCATCGTTTAGAAGGTTCTGAACTGGTTTGGTTAAAAAGTCGTATGGAAGCCTATTTAGTGCAGATCCAAGGTTCTGCTACGATTAAACTACCAAATGGTAAGCAGATAACGGTCGGCTATGACGGCGGGACAGACTATCCTTATTTCAGTATTGGCAAGGCCTTAATAAATGATGGAGTCCTGCAAGCTGATCAAATGAGTTTAGAGAGTTTAACGAATTACCTCAATGAGCATCCCGATGTACAAAACGAATATATCTCCCGCAATAATCGTTTTGTCTTTTTTAAGGAGACTTTCGGAACAGGACCGCTTGGAAGTATAGGAGTTACTATAACACCTGAAAGATCCATTGCTACTGATAAGTCCTTAATGCCACCTGGCGCATTGGCCTTAATTCATACCAATATTCCCCAACTAGATGATGGGAAAATTACTATACCTCAAGTCAGTCGCTATGTCCTAGACCAAGATGCTGGCAGTGCTATTAAAGGTCCAGGGAGAGTAGATATTTTTATGGGGATAGGCAAAAATGCGGGAGATAGAGCGGGTTTAATTAAATATCCCGGTCAACTATACTATCTTTTACTTAAGAATCACTCTAATTCTTAAGCTACTTAGTTTTTTAAACCTCTAAAGCCAGTTTATAGAGATACTTACGAGGAAAGGTGGTTACTTGAGCGAGTTCTTGACTAGCTTTGGAACGGGACATTCCTGACTCTATAAGTTCTTTAAGTTCTCTTTTAAGATCTTCTGTAGATAAAGGTTTCCCTTCGATTGAAAGTTTGCCTTCCACAATTAGGGTATATTCTCCTCTAGGATAGCGATCTTGATAGGATTCAACTGCCTGTCTTAAGTTGCCTCGCCAGATTTCTTCATATAGTTTAGTTAGTTCACGTCCTAGAACAATCCGTCTCTTTTCTCCCAAAATACTGATTAAATCTTTGAGTGTGGTTAAGAGTCTATGTGGGGCTTCATAGAAAATCATCGTCCGTGGTTCTTCGGGTAAATATTCTAGACGTTCCTTTCTTTCTTTACTACCTGTTGGTAAAAACCCTTCAAAGACAAAACGATCACTCTGTAGTCCTGATACAACTAAAGCCGTTATAGATGCACTCACTCCAGGGATTGGCACGATTTGGATTTTTGCTTGAATACAAGCTCTCACTATTTCATAACCTGGATCTGAAATACCAGGCATTCCTGCATCTGTAACCAGTGCTATTGACTTACCTTGATTCAGGTATTCAATTAACTCAGGAATACGCAGACTTTGATTATGTTCATAACAACTAACCTGAGGTGTAGTAATCTGAAAATGGGCTAGAAGACCACCAGTATGACGGGTATCTTCAGCAGCAATTAAATCTACTGTCTGAAGGGTTTTGATCGCTCGCAAGGTGATATCTTCTAAATTCCCGATGGGCGTACCCACTAAATATAATACTCCTTGTAACTGTTCTGCCATGACTGGACTATTTATTGGTTTAACCACCTTAGATCTTATTTATCTTGTGTCAGAGTTTCCGCATTCTAATCAAAAATTAGTCGCCTTAGAGCAAACTATAGCCGCAGGCGGTCCTGCTACTAATGCTGCTGTTACTTTTAGTTACCTAAAAAATCAGACTAAACTAGTGACAGTTTTGGGTTCACACCCTCTACATCATTTGATTAAAGCTGATTTAGCTACCTATTTGATAGATATTTATGACCTGAAACCAGATTACTCCGACTCTCCTCCTCTTTCTTCTATTCTGGTTACTAAAGGAACAGGTGAACGTTCTGTCATCTCCCTCAATGCGAAGAGTATTCAAGTAAATAGCGCTAAATTTCCTGTAGATTTCTTACATGGGATAAACATAATTCTAGTTGATGGACACCAAATACCGATTAGTTATCAAATAGCTCAAATAGCACAAAAACTAGCTATTCCCATTGTTTTAGATGGTGGGAGTTGGAAAGAGGGACTAGACATCCTGCTTCCTTATATTACCTATGCTATCTGTTCAGCTAATTTTTTGCCGCCTGGTTGTCAAACTAGAGAAGATATTTACCAATACCTTTTGAGTTTTGCTATCCCTCATATTGCTATTTCTGCTGGAGAACACCCCCTTCAATACTACTCTCTAGGCGAGTATGGGGAAATACCTATTCCTCCTATTAAAGTAGTGGATACGTTAGGCGCTGGAGATGTCTTACATGGAGCATTTTGTCACTATATACAAAACTCTAGTTTTATCCCTGCCCTGGAAAAAGCTAGTTTAATTGCTTCTAAGTCCTGTCAAACTTTCGGGACTAGACAATGGCTACAGCTTTTCAGTTCATAAATTTCTATAGCTCAGGATTGATTCCTAATTCGCGTAACTTTTCAGCTAATCGTTCAAGTGTCACTTCTGCTTGTTCAGCCCGAGAGCGTTCTTGTTCTGTTCGAGAGCGTTCTTGCTCTAGTAACTCAGTACCCCACAATAATAAATTATTTGATTCATCCCACCAGCGCAGCCAATAACTGGTGTTTTCTGCTTTTTTGCCCTGCCATACTCCTAGGAATAATCCTAATTCTTCTATCGGGTAACGATTATTTTCGGTGGACGGCTGTTTGACATATTTGCCTGACTCTAAACGATAAAGGTCTAAGTCTCCAGTTTTTGGGTGAAAAATTCCATAGACTGGGACTTTTAAAATCTGCTCATAAAAATACCATTTTCCATAGGGATAATGAGGGTTAATCGAATATTCACCCCCTTCTGTTTCTGAAATAAACTCTAAGACCAGAGAAGGCACCTTCCCCTCCTCATGTGGTGTGTAACTGCGTCTAATATTTCCTTGGGGAATGGCTTTTACTGATGACACATAGACCCAGTCTGGGGCTTTGACGACTATCTTCCCTTCTACTGTTGCACATATACCAAAATTTGTGGCAATTAATATTGATTCTTGTAGGAAACCTGCTAATTCTAAGGATTCTCGCAACGCTGCTGCTAGTAATGGTTGAAAGATATTGTCCACTGGGTCATCAGGTAAGATATAGTCATCGGGTAATTTTTCCCAAGTAATAGTCGGTTGTGTGTTTGACTGAGTTAATTGTGAAGTGATCATGATTAAGTAACTGAGCCGATACGGTTAATTCTTAACAGGGTTGGCGTAGCCTGCGTAGGGGCAGGCAGAAAAGTCTCACATTCTTTCATTCTACAATACAAAATTCTAGTTTGAGCTCTAGAAAAAGCTAGTTTATAAGAATTACTATTTATTTTCTTGGGCTAACCGTTGACGCAAAATATACTCAGCAATAGCTAAATCAAATGGTGTAGTTATTTTGAGGTTAGTTTCTTCCCCTTGGACGATTTTTACAGGGAGTTCACACTGGGTCAACAAAGCGGCATCATCTGTTACTTCCCATCCTAATTGTCTTCCTTTGGCGTGACATTCTTTCAGCAGTGGGATGTCAAAACCTTGGGGCGTTTGTGCTGCCCAAAGTTGGTTACGATCTGGGGTAGCCGTGATATAACCTTCAGAATCTACCACTTTAATAGTATCTTTGACGGCAATAGCTGCTATCAAGGCAGAACAAGTCAGTAAAGCTTCACTGCAACGGTTAAATAAGTCTGGTGTCGCTAAACATCTCGCTCCATCATGGATTAAAACTTTTGTGGCTGATGTTGGCAGAGCTTGTAAACCATTATAGACAGACTCTTGACGGGTGAGTCCTCCTTCTATTAATTTAACTGTTTTAGAGAACTCTAACTCCTGCAAAATGGACTCAAACTCAGCAAAATCATACTTCTGTCCGATGATCCCTACCCAGTCAATCCCAGAGGCTGCTTGAGCCGATTTTAAAGTCCATGTTAGTAAAGGTACACCTAAAATCCTCAGTAGAAGCTTATTCCCACTAGCTCCCATTCGCTTACCTAAGCCAGCCGCTGGAATTAAAAGATGCATATATTTAAACTAATTTCTCGTTTTCTTCTTTTGACGTTGACGAGCGTTAACCAAGTCCAGATATTGTTCTAGCACTACCGCCGCCCCACTTAAAAAAGAGAGTGTGTTAACTGCAGTATTAGCATTAGCTGTGCTGATTTTATTATGAGACTCATAATTGTTAACTACGAGAATGGCGGCAAAGCACAAAGCCACTATCTTCAACGAGTTAAATTCTTTACCGACCTTCACTAATCCTATTACAGGGGATGCCACAGCCAACAATCTAGCTATTGTGGAGTTATTCACTTTCAAGTTTTGATTTTTTGGCTTTGTTAGATTGGAACCAGAAGATTTTTCTTCCATATAGGGTCCGAGATGGTTTTAAATCCTCTTCATTATATATATTTTTGTAAAAATATTTTGTAATTTTAGCTATAAATCTAAATTAATTATTAATTTTTTTGGATTTTTGTAAAATCATGTATATAAGATAACAAAATTTACTCAACCACAAGTAACAAGCTGTTGTGCATTTAATTTTTGGGTGGAGACTATGGAACTCTCTGAGGGTTTTATTTCTGGTTAAAATATCTCTGTAAGTCTACCATTAATTTATAAAATTGGTATAAGCGCTTGACAGTAAAACTGATCTTAATTCTAGGGGTTAGGGTGGAACATACTTTTCTGTGCAAATGTTCAGAAGCAACCTTAAACGCAATCATAGCATAATGAGAGCATATTTGCCCTAGACAGCCAAAAATCTTTATTTTTGAAGCCTTAAAAAATTCCTTATTTTTGAGACCACAAAACTAATGCATTAACTAGACCTTCTAGAGTATATTCTGTAGCTTCAAGATCGACTCTAGCAAAAAGTTTTTGACAGGTTTTTGAGGTTTCAGGTCCTATAGAAGCTAAACAGACTCCAGCTAAAAAAGCCTCTAGAGAAGCTCTCCCTGATAGGCTATTCTGAATTAAATGATAGCTATTACTAACCGTCTTAGAGCTAGCAAAGGTGATAACATCAATCTGCTTTCTTTCTAAAGCTTGCCAAACAAGTGGAGGTATTTCTTGAGGCGATATAGACTGGTAAGCAGCTACCTCTACCACTTCGGCACCTCGACTAGTTAATTCTTTGACCAATAAATCCCGGCCTCCTGTCTCTACACGCGGAAATAAGATCTTTTTTCCTTCTAAAGAGTCAGGAAAATGACTGAATAAAGCATCAGCAATAAAATCAGGTGGGATAAAATCAGCCTGAATACCTCTATTTTGCAGATATTGGGCTGTTTTTTTACCAACTACTGCTATTTTCAGTCCTGCTAGTGCGCGGATATCTTGACCTAGAGTGAATAATCTAGTTAAGAAATACTCTACGGCCTTAGCTGAGGTGAGAATCAACCAGTCAAATTCCGATAGTCTAGAAATAGCTTGATCTAATTCTGACCAAGAAGAGGGGGGCGTAATTTCTAAAGCTGGCATTTCTAATACTTTTGCGCCTTTAGCTTGGAGAAGATCGGTAAACACCTTAGCGCCTTCAGTCGCTCTGGTCACTAGGATATTTTTACCGGCTAAAGGTAGAGTCTGAGAATGAGACATAAATTTTCGCTCTCTTACAACTTCACCAATAACAATAATACAGGGTGACAAGCTCACTCCGGCTACTTGTTGTAAAATGTTATTTAATTCTCCCTGCCAGATCTGTTGAGTTATTCGGGTGCAGTCTCGAATCAGGGCAATAGGTAAGGTAGGTGAAGAACCAGCTTGTTGCAAAGATTCTACTATTTGTGCTAAGGTCTGACCACCCATTAAAATAACTAGGGTATCCAATTTAGAGAGGGTTGCCCAATCTAAACTCTTGGGTTCATGGGCACTCAAAATAGTCAAAGACCGACTTAGTCCGGGGTCAGTTAAAGGTATTCCAGCCACAAGAGGAGCGACCAAAGCGGTAGAAAGTCCTGGGATTATTTCAAAGGGACAGTTAGCCTTATTGAGGGCTTCTATTTCTGAGGTAATTCTGCCAAAGATTAAGGGATCGCCACTTTTTAAGCGTACAACTTGTTTCCCTTCTTTACAATAATCTACTAGAAGTTGATTAATTTTACTCTGTGGGGTACTCTCTAAACCTCCTCTTTTGCCTACTTCTATCATTAGACATTGACTAGGACAGCATTGGAGTAAAGTCGGCTCCACTAGGGCATCATAGATGAGAACCTCTGCTCTAGATAAGATGTCTCTTCCTCCTAGGGTGAGATACTCTATACTGCCTGGACCTGCGCCTACTAAATAGACTTTGCCGACTTTTGCTGACATGATAATGGGTTGTTATTTCAGTAACAGTTTACAGCAGTTTGAGACCAGATAAGCTTGCTTAACCGGGGAGCGGGGCCAATACTGTTCGGTTTAGTCCTTTTTAGGGGTTACCGACTCATTTGATAGTAGCCCTAATTATTGCGATGAGTCTATGGTCAAAGGATTCCATAGAGGATGTGCTAAAGAATTTAGTGCATGGTCTCAGTGCCCAATGGATTCGTTTGAGTCAACGATGGAAAAATCCAAGTAAATCATCGATTAGCGAGGCACGACAAAGGATAGGACCTCAAGTAATGAGTCGATTATTTCACTTAGTTGTCCGACCATTAGGAACTGAACTCTCCGCCTAGTGTATTTCTGAATGGACTGCGTTTAATGGCGTTCGATGGAACCGCTTTTGATTTACCCGATACAGAGGCGAATGCGAGGGTATTTGGTTATCCTGGAACGAGACCTGGAACCGAAGCATCATAACCACTAAATCAGCGCATTGCATATTAATTTACAATTATAGTATATATTTATTGTATTACTATCCCACGTTTATTTACCGCACGACCGATAATATCTTTTCAAGTTCTTAATAATTTCTCTTTAGACTTATTTACAGAGGTAGAAAAAATTAATTAAAATTTAGTTTATTTGTTTTAATTTTCTAACTCATGTCTCACAGTAAATATTTTTATACTATTTGCAATTTTCTGAACTGTTTGGCAATTCTGTAAATACAGTAAAGGTTTTATATCGGTTCAAAAGAGCGAAACGTTTAAAGATCAATTTTCAAAGCCAGTTAATCTAAAACTTCAAGAGATAACAAAATGAAAACAACTCAAACAAGTAATAATTTAGCTCTAATGAGCAAAGTGCCAGAGGTAACTATTTATTTCTGGATTATTAAAATCTTATGCACTACAGTAGGAGAGACTGCCGCTGATTATTTGAATGTAAGTCTTGGTTTTGGACTAGATGGAACATCGATAATCATGGGAATTTTACTAATAGTTGCATTATTCTTTCAATTTATAGCACAAAAATATATACCTTTAGTGTACTGGTTAAGCGTGGTGTTAATCAGTATTTTTGGTACGCTTTTTACAGACAATTTAACAGATAAATTAGGTATTTCTCTAGAAACAAGCACAATTGTTTTTAGTATCGCCTTAGCACTAACTTTTAGTGCGTGGTTCTCATTTGAGAAAACACTCTCTATTCATTCAATTTTTACAAAAAGAAGGGAGGCTTTTTACTGGTTAGCCATCCTTTTTACTTTTGCTTTAGGGACAGCAACAGGAGACCTGATGGCAGAAACTCTACGTTTTGGGTACTTTGTCACTGGAATCATCGTAGCTGTTGTAATTGCCCTAGTAGTAGGGGCTTGGCGCTTTGGTTTAAACGAAATTTTAGCATTCTGGATTGCCTATATAATGACACGTCCCTTAGGGGCTTCAATTGGAGATTTTCTCTCTCAGTCTTCCTCAAACGGTGGTCTAGGACTAGGTCCAACTGTAACTAGTGTAATATTTCTTACAGCAATTCTGCTAACAGTCACATTTCTTTCTATCACTAAGCGAGATTTAATAACCCGTTCATTTACTACTAATGCACCAAAAAGAAGAAGACGGTCTACTGCTTTATGGCAAGTTGCTTTGGCTCTTTCTACTTTGGTTGTAACGGCTGGATTAGGCTATTATTGGCGACATACTGAACTTCAAAATCAAGCAGTAATTTCTTCTGCGACAGCTTCTCCATTAGCAGATTGGTCAAACTTTCGTAAAATTGCTAAAGATACTTTGAGTCTAGTGGAAAAACCTGACATACAAGCTGCCATATTGAGGGTTAAAGATCTCGAGACGGCTTGGGATAATGCAGAACCTCGACTCAAACCGATGAACCCAGCTAAGTGGTCTTTAGTAGACAAGTCGATAGATAATGTTCTTAGACAATTACGTGCCCAAAATCCAAATCCGGTAACTTGTAAGACGGCACTAGAGTCACTAATTACGACACTTGATGCTGTGGATAAAGGTAAGTGACCAAATTCTCAGCCCTCTCAATAAGGTACTCTATATCAATATGAAGATTTTAATAATTGAAGATGATGATCGCATAGCACAACCTCTAGGAGAAGATTTAAGACATCAAAATCATGTTATTGATTTAGCTAGAGATGGAGTAGAAGGGTTGGAATATGCCCAGTCAACGACATATGATTTGATTTTGTTAGATCTAATGTTGCCAAAACTAGATGGGATTTCTCTCTGTCGACAATTACGAACTTTAGGCTCGAAAGTTTTTATCCTAATGCTGACTGCCAAAGACTTGACAAGTGATAAGGTTATTGGACTAGATGCAGGAGCTGATGATTATTTGATAAAACCTTTTGAGTTAGAAGAATTAGCAGCACGCATTAGAGCTTTATCTAGGCGAAGTTTACAAACTAGAGAACCTCTTTTAATTCATGGTGATCTAAAAATTGACCCATCGAACTGTCAAGTAACTTTCAGAGAAAAACCTGTTTTACTAACCACAAAAGAATACATGATTCTAGAATGTTTCTTACGAAATCCTCATCAAGTGTTAACTCGAACTTTTCTACTAGATAAACTTTGGGAATTTGATAAATTTTCAGGAGATGAAACTGTTAGAACACACATAACTAATTTACGACGCAAATTAAAATTTGCAGGACGCAAAGAAGAAATCATAGAAACAGTATATGGTCTAGGTTATCGTCTTCAAATTATTTAGCCTTTCTAATATCTTTAAAATGTATTAGCTTTGCTTTTTACAATCATTCTAACTAATATTCATGTTTAGAAAAATTCAATATAAGCTACTGGTTTCTTATATATTAGTTTGGACTTCGATATTAGTTGTATTTGGAACTGCAGTTAAATTTTTTTTTACTCGAAGTCTTTCAAAACAATTGACAGAAAAACTAACATCTTTAGGACAGACCGCATCTGTTTCGGCTGAACTTAAACAAGGTCATCTACAAATTGATAGTGATTTTCAAAATCAAGAGTTACTAGCCCATGCTCAATCATTGCAATGGTTTGATACTCAAGATCACTTGATTGCTCAACAGGGTAAAATTTTATTAAATCAGTCGCTGCAAAATCAGCAATTACCTAACATTAAAGCCATTATCTTACCAATTTTTGATAATGATAATAAACAACTTATTGGTTATGTTAGAGTAGCTCAATCTCTAGAAGAATTTGATGAAACAATAAGAAAACTCGACTTAGGACTAGGTGGAGGAATTATTATTGCTTTAATTTTAAGTAGCTTAGGAGGTGTTTTTTTAATTCATCAAGCTATGGAACCAATTGAGAATAGTTTTCAAAGATTAAAACAGTTTACAGCAGATGCCTCTCATGAACTTCGTAGTCCTTTAATGGTCATAAAAAGTAATGTAGCCGTTGCTTTAAAATATCCTGAAGGAATGCGTGTTTCAGATGCGCAAAAGTTACAGGCAATTGCTAGTGCTACTCAACAAATGAGTCAATTGATTGAGGACTTACTACTCTTAGCACGTAGTGGTAAGAATCAACATCAAACTTGGCAATTGATTGATTTAAATTCTATACTTTATAACTTAATAGAAATCTTACAAATCCAAGCCGCTAAAAAACAAATTCATCTAGAAATAGAGACTGTTGAAAATCTATTTTTATTGGGTGACTCAATCCAAATTACTCGACTATTTAGAAACTTAATTGACAATGCTTTGCAATATACTAGTTCAAGTGGAAAGGTAAAAATTAAAACTAGTCTAGTTAATCAATCTATTATAGTACGAATAGAAGATACAGGAATTGGAATAGCCCCTGAACATCGCGAACAGATTTTTGAAAGATTTTGGCAAGTAGATACAGCACGTTCATATCATTCTGGAGGATCAGGCCTAGGCTTGGCAATTGCTCAATCTATCGCTAGAGAACATAATGGACTTATTAGTGTTAAAAGTGAGTTAGGAGTAGGTAGTTGTTTTACTGTCTGTTTGGGTGCCCAATTAAAGACACCTAGAAAATATATTCCAATTACTTAACTTGAATGCTACTCCGCGGCGTTTGTGTTTCGTCCTGCTCATTATTCATATCATCGATGGCAAGAACTTGTCCATTACCAGCGTCTACTTTAACTTCTTTTCTTCCACATTTGGTGGTAGCACTAATCATTGCGATGAGTCTATGGTCAAAGGATTCTATAGAAGATGTGCTAAAGAATTTAGTGCATGGTCTCAGTGCCCAATGGATTCGTTTGAGTCAACGATGGAAAAATCCAAGTAAATCATCGATTAGCGAGGCACGACAAAGGATAGGACCTCAAGTAATGAGTCGATTATTTCACTTAGTTGTCCGACCATTAGGAACCGAACAGACCAATGGTGTATTTCTTAATGGACTGCGTTTAATGGCGTTCGATGGAACCGCTTTTGATTTACCCAATACAGAGGCGAATGCGAGGGTATTTGGTTATCCTGGAACGAGACCTGGAACCGAAGCATCATTTCCTCTGGCTCCAAAGAGTTATCTTAGTTGTTGACGCTTGCGGCAGCCCGAAGGGTAGCAGGAACCCATCTAATTACAGATGCCTTGTTAACTCCTTATCGAATAGGAGAACGAAGCAGGGCTTTAAAATTACTGCGTTCTGTCGGTCTAGGGTTTTTGTTGATGTGGGACTGAAGGGGCGACAAGTTGACTAGAAGTATTGCCTAGTAACGATTATAATGGTTTGATAGTAAAAAAGATAGCTTACTAGTTCATACTAATAAACTATCTAGTTCATAAAATAAAAATAATGATTCA
>Ga0209085_1000291_pt1 | contig 37562 bp, 27 predicted proteins | sample C_131016_EF_Meta_FD_187310 | JGI IMG/M metagenome (GOLD analysis project Ga0209085, IMG submission 187310) | Freshwater microbial communities from Lake Croche, Canada to study carbon cycling - C_131016_EF_MetaG (SPAdes) (version 2) | ecosystem: Environmental > Aquatic > Freshwater > Lake...
ATTGAGTTTGTTATAATGAATACTGGTGCTTCATTTGATAACATCTAATAATAAACAAAAACAAAATAAAACCTCTATTTATTAGGGGTTTTTTTGTTTTATGTTGATATTTATAAAGAAAAAAAACATGACAAAGAAAATAATTTTAAATGAGCAACAACATCTTGTTATTGTTAATCAAATATTTAAAGAAACACTAGATAATATAAATAAAATTGAGTCTGAGGGTAATTTAAACGAAGGTTTAATGGATACCATTAAATACGGTTTGTCCAAATTAGGTCGTTACAAAGCTGGTGGTCAAATATTTGGTAAAGGAAAAGTTGACCAAGAGGCTGCTAGAAAAATACAACAAATTATTGACAAACAAGGTAATGAAGTTATTAAACAATTGGATGCTACTATTAGAGAAGAAAATCCAGAATTCCCTAATAACGAAGACCCTCAAAAATTTTTATCTACTGTGATGAGCATTGCCGCAGTATATGATTCATTGGTTTCGTCTGCAAGTAAAAACCCAAACGAAGAAGGGTATCTTCCTGTTGACGTTGCTAATGGTGTTATAAACGATTTAAGAGAATATGTTAAGAAATTTTTGGATGTTGATTTGGCGGCTGTGTATTCAACAGTAAATGAACTTGCTGATAGAATTTCTGGAGAGGGTTTTATGAACGAAGAATATGAATTGACTGATGAACAGATGTGTGGAATAGATGAAAAATTTGGTTTAAATGAACAAGACCCCTTGGATGCTGGTGATGTAAGACAACAATTAAAAGCTAAAAGAGGAGAAGATAGCAAAGATTTTGCTAGCACTAGAATGGATACTCTTAAGTCTAATAAATTACCACTAACATTAGCTGGTATTGGTTCAGCTTTAGGTGGTTTTTCTTGGCTTGTTAATACCGATTGGTTTAGAAGTTTATTTGAAGAGATAACACAAAATCCTTCAATTGAGTATGTAAAGGAACTAGTTGAAAAGAAATCAGATGTGTTTGGGTCAATCAAACCTGGTGAAGGTATGACACAAATAATGAATAGATTAAACGGATTAAATTTAAACCCAAACTCATCACCACAAGATTTCTTAGATGGTGTTAAACAATTGGGTGGTGGTGATTTGCAAGCTGGTATTGATGCTTTGAGTGCTGATGGTGGTATATTTAAAAACCCACAAGGTGCTAAACAAGCTTTAGAAGCAATTGCTCAAAATCCAAATGCTTATGGTGATAATTTGGGTCAAATGTTTCAAGGTAATTTAGCTGGAACAGGAAAACAAGTTGGTGACTTATTGGTTACTCAAACTGGAGGTGGTTTAAAGAGTTTGGTTGTTAATTCAATTGTACAAATGGTACCTAAATTAGTTATGAAAGCTGGTATCAAAGTTGGTGCTGGTTATGCAGTTGCAAAAGGTTTAGGAGCTGCTTTGGGTCCAATAGGTATTGGTTTGGTTGCCGCTGGTGCCTTGGTTAAACTTATGAGAATGAAAGGTCAAAAATCTTCTAGAGCCGCTACTCTTAATTCTTTGTATCAATCAATTAGAAACATTGAAGGTGGTGTCGGTGTTATTGAACCAGAAGGTGAGGTTATTGATGTTAAAACAGCTAAAGACCCAGCAGCAATTGAAGATAAAAATAAACAAAGTTCTGATGATGTTGGTTCTGGTGGTTCTGGTGGTTCTGGTGGTTCTGTTGGTAATGTTCAAGACAATCTATATAACAGTCTTAAAAACTTGTTTAAATTTGTTGTTAATAATAGAGACACATTAGGTGCTGGTGCTAAAAGTAGTTCTTTCAGAGATAATGTAGGTTCTAGGGATAATTTTTTTAGCGGTGGTCAACAAGTCGCTGGTTCAGCTGCTTCTAATTTTAAGGCTGGGGACCAAGTAACTTGGACAACTAAAAAAGGAGCTACAGCTAGCGGAACAGTAGTTGGTCCTAGCAATAAGCCTAACATGACAACTGTAAAATCTAATACAACTGGTAATTCATTTGAGATTAGGGATAGTCTTCTAAAAACAAATTTACAAGAAGGTAAATATATAAAAGATAAAAGACTTATACAATACTTGAAAAAATCAATGGCTTTTGATAAGGTTAAAAACTTTGAAGACTTGATAAATAGGGTAGAATACATCAGAAATTTAGTTAAAAAATTAAAAGGCAAAACTGATGATAAAGTTATATTGGGTTTTTTAAAACAATTAGACAGCAATCCTATTATGTTAACAGATTTTAGTAAATTGTTTACTGTTAACATTGATAACCCACAAGAAGTAAACATGTTAGCTGGAATGATGAAAGAAATTTTATCAACTGTTTACTCTGGTAGTTATAAAGGTGGTAATATGATTGATAAGATGGCCAAACTAGGTGGTGGAAACATAAACAAATTGGAAGAAGAAGCTGGTTATAATGCTTCAGAGCCTAACAAATCATTTTTAAAAGATGCTCAAAGTAAAACAACATTTAAAAAGAATCTAAGTAATTTCTTAAGTGTTGCCATATCTTTATTTCAATATTTGCATAAACAAAAACAACAAGCTGCTTCTGTAAAACCAAAACAAACACAATCATCAGATGCTGAATCAACACAAGTTGATGAGGTTATTAATCCTTTGATTTCTGAAGAATTAAAAAGAATTAAAAAAATCATGTTCGGCTAATATGAAAAGGCTAAAAATTACACATAAACAATATGAAACAGTGCTTTTAAACGAACAAAAAAATCGTTTAGGTAATGACTTTGAATCTAAAGAAGTTTTAGAAGAAGGGTTTAAAGAAGTATTGTTAGGTGTAGCTATGCTTATGGGTGTTGGGTTGACTGGTTTAAATAAGGCTAATGCTCAAAATGCATTATCCAATTCGAAAATAATGAACCAAATAAAATCAACATTGGAGGATGAACAAAAGACAAAGGAATTGGCTCAAGCCTTTTCTGAAAAAGGTATAAGCAATCCAGATTCTTTATTGGCAAAAAACGCAGAAAAAATTGTTGATGATTTTAATGAAATCGCTAAAAACAAAAATATTTCTTATAGGGTTGATAATGTCGTTGTTAATAATTTAAAAAAATTAAGTGGTAAACTTGAAAAAGGTTATGCTCTTAAAAAGAGCGATATTTCAACAGATACAATAAAAGGGGTTGAGCAAAAAATAAACATAGTAGTTATTGATACTGTTGATATTGAATTAGACAATGATAATTTTTTTGAGTCTGGAAGTTATAATTTTAATGAAAATGGTTTAAACGCTTTAAATTCGGCAATAGATACAATAAAATTAAACGGTGGTAAGATATTGTCAGCTTATATAGAATCTTCAACAGATGCTGAGGCTACAAAAAACAAAGAAAATAAAACACAATACGATGAAACTGGTAATATTAAATTAGCTGAACTTAGGGCAAAAATGATGACTAAAATCATAAATGATATAGACTCTAATATAATAATAACTCATAGAGAAATTCCTAATAATGGTTCTGATGTTGTAAATACAAAACAATTTTATGATGCTAGGTCTGACAAGGAAGAAATTAAACGTTTAAGAAATTTAACATCTAAATTTAGATATGTTAATGTATCTCTTATAGTCGAGTTTAGTCAAGAAGTTAGTGAAACAGTAAAACCAGAGGAAATTGTTGAAAAATATAGGTTTGAATTGGCTAAGATTATTAAAACAAATTCAAAAACTTTTAAACAAACAAAAAAAACATTTAATAAAAGAAAATTAAAATGCAATGTTAAAAAAGGTAGATTTCGTGAAGTTAGATGTACTACTTTTTAATATCAATTACCACATAAAAATCAGTTTTATAGTAGTTTATTAATTTATCTATTGTATATGTTTTGTTACCTAAAGTAATTTTATTTTTCACGAATTTTATATTCTTAATATAAACATCAAAACCAATATATTTGTATTCACCCAATAATATTTTATTATGACTTTTTGATGTGCTAAATAAATAAATTGAGTACAATTTAATAAACGTTAACACTTCTGATTCTTTTTTTGGTTCTATATATTCTATTTTAAAGAATTTTTGCAAAAAATTGTTAAAGTTTTGTTGTTTGTCTTTTGTCACTGGAAGTGAACAACCTTTTAACGATATTTCGCTAGCTTTGTGTGAATGTGAAACACTATCAGTTAAAATATTTACTGAATTTTGATTTTTTGCTATTTTTTCTAAATGTTCAGAATATATCAGGGATTCACAACCATTATTAATTCTATAAATGTTTATAAAGTTTAACATTTCAAAGTCTTGACTATAAGAAGTCATGGTAGATAAAAGTGAAAAGATAAAAAATACTTTTTTCATTGTAATTTATTTATAATACAAAGGTAGTTATTTTTTTCTAAATAACAAAATATTTATAAATAAATAAAACGATTATCAAAAAAAATAATTTTTGATATATTTATATATAAATAAAAAAAAATTAAAACAAATAGAACATGGCTGATTTACTAATGAAAATGCCTTTGCCTTACGAACCTAAGAAAAAGAATCGTTGGCTACTTACTTTCCCTGCTGACCTTGGTATTCAACAATGGTGGTTGGCTTCAGCATCAAGACCTTCAATTACACAAAATGAAGTAGAAATTCCTTTTCTTAATACATCTACATGGGTTCTTGGACGTTTTACATGGGAAGCTATTGATGTTACTTTCCGTGACCCAATTGGTCCTTCTGCTTCACAAGCAATAATGGAGTGGGTTCGTCTTCACTCTGAATCTATCACAGGTCGTCAAGGTTACGCTGCTGGTTACAAACGTCCAGTTGAATTAGAATTGCTTGACCCAACTGGTGTTGTGGTTGAGAAGTGGTTGTTGGACGGAACTATGTTAACCAACGTTGGCTTCGGTGACTTATCAATGGATGATGATGGTATTGCTGAGATTACCGCTACGTTACGTTTCGATAGGGCTATACTTTTGTTTTGATTTTATTTAAAATTGCTTTATCAAATACTTGACTTGTAAAGATTCTTTTACTATATTTGTAAAAATAACAAGTATATTAAAAGAATTTTTATTTTATGTTAATATGTAAAGAATGTAATAGAGAATTTGAAACGTTGGATTCATTGAGAAGACACCGAGTTCAAAAACATAACATTAAAGCCGAACAAACGTATATTGATTATGTTTTAAATGGTATTGAGCCGACCTGTAAATGTGGTTGTGGTGAAAGAACTAAATTTTTAGGTATTGAGGCTGGGTTTAGGGAATATAAATTAGGTCATGCTTCTAGAATTCATAATAATTGGGGTCATAACCCAGAAGCAATTAAAAAATCACATGATACACAAAAAAAAATGTATGAATCAGGTGAATTAATTATTTGGAATAAGGGGCTAACTATTGAAGATGAAAGGGTTAAGGACAATATAAATAAAGTTATGTCAAACCCAAATAGAGGTGAAAACATATCAAAAGCTTTAAGTGGTGTTGCAAAATCAGAAAAACATAAAAATAAACTATCAGAAAAATCAAAAATAAGATGGTCTAATCAAGATGAAAGATTAAAACAATCAGAATTAACAATTAAAAGATTAACAGATAATAACTATGTTAAAAAGAAAACTAAATTAGAAAAAACTTTTCAATTAATGTTAGAGTCTTTTGGTTTTGTTGAGGATGTGGATTTTAAATTTCAATATCAAATAAGTTCTGCAATATTTGATTTTTATTTTTTTAATTATAATATATTAATTGAGGTGGATGGTGATTTTTATCATTGTAACCCAAACACAAAACATAATATACCAACATATCCTATACAGTTAAAAACGGTTGCTAATGATTTTAGAAAGAATAAAATTGCTGAAAATAAACAAATAAAATTACTACGTTTTTGGGAGACCGATATTCTTACAAAAAGAGAAGAGGTTATTAAAACTTTAAAGGAAGAATTGGGGTTATTGTAATACACAAAAAGAATTTTTATTTTATTGGGAAGCTTTTTATTTACAGCATTTACAAAAAAATTCAACAAACTATATTTATTGTAAAGTTATAAATTTTTAAAAAAGTTTTAATATGGATAAAAAACCAAATGTTTTCCCGAACAAGGAACAGAAAGAAGCTGCTGACGAAAGAGCAAAACAAGCTGCTTTTGAGGCAGAAAAAGCAATGGCAACCAATGAAATATATACAAATTCTATGGTCCAAGAAGACACTCCATTAAATCATATCAATGCGGTTGAACTTATGAGAATGAGGACTGAGGAACAACTTAAATTAAAAAACCAACAAGGTTTTGTTCAAGACCAATCATTGGCTGAAAAGCCACAAAAACCTGTTATGAATAATTCGGAAATGGATGAAATTAGAAGAAAATCAGAAGAACAAATGAGACTTCGTGACGAAAATCTAGCTAAAAACGCATCAATGATTCAAAACTATCAAAGACAAGTTGACGAGGCTTCGGTTAAAAAAAATAATTTACAAAATACAAATCAAGTTATGCAAAATAATACAAATCAACAGTATTCACAACAGTATTCAAGTCCTGTTCAACAACAAATAACACAACCTCAAAATTTTGGCCAAGTTCCATCAAATGTAAATCCATACATTTATGGGTTGAGTCAACCAGATTTTAACACAGCTTTTGACGTTATTCCTCTGCCTTCAAAGGGTAAAACATATCCTTCTAAAAAATCAAATATTAGAGTATCATATATGACAACTGCTGATGAAAGTATTTTAACAAGCCCTAACTTGTTGCAAAGTGGTGAGTTTTTGGAAATTTTAATTAATAGAAAGGTTTTGGAACCAGAATTAAGGTACCGTGATTTGTTGGTTGGTGATAGAAATGCTATTATGATTTGGTTGAGGGCCACGGCTTATGGAGAAAATTATGCTGTTACTTTATTGGATGAAAATGATAACCCTTTTGATACTGAAATTAATCTTAATTCTTTATCATTTAAAAATCTAGGGGCTGAGCCAGATGCTGAAGGGTTGTTTGATTTTGTGTTTCCAGTTAGTAAACATAGAATAAAATTTAGATTCTTAACATGTGGTGATATTGAAGATATTGAAAAGCAGTTAGAACAAGATAAATTGAATGAGATTCCAATTAATAAAAATTCAACCTATACAATGCAAAAAATGATTGTTGAGGTAAATGGAAGCAGAGATAAAAATATGATTAATGATTATGTTGAATCTATTAGGATTCGTGATTCAAAAGAATTTGTAAAATATGTTAACTCGATTGAGTCTGGTGTTGATTTGACCTTAAAGGTTGGAACCCCTGGAGGTGGTTCCGTTGATACCTTTCTTCCAATTAACCTCAACTTTTTTTGGCCTGACTTCAGAATTTAAACAATACTTATTGGAAGAGATATGGATTTGTACACAATATATGCAAAACATGCCATACTCTAATGTATTGAATATGCCAACACATGAAAGGAGATTTTATATTGGTCGTTTAAATAGAGATTCTGAAATTAAACAAGAGCAATATGAAAAAATGAAAGAAGAACAGAGTAATAAAAACGCAAAAGGGTCTAGGTTAACAAAATTAAGTGGTGACGCATTAAAAACAAAACTAAAAACTGGTGAAATACCACTAAAATAATAAAATCCCCTTTATTTGGGGATTTTTAATTTAATATATATTTATTGAAAGGAACAAATTAATATCATGAATAAAAATATATCAGAAGCTGTTAAGATTGACGATAACGTTAAAACAAAGCTTGGGGAAAGACTTATGGAATTATTTGGTTTGTTAGGTAAAAACAAATCAATTGAATTTACTCTTATGAGTGGTACAAAAATTGTTTTAAGATGTATTAAAGCAGCTGAACCAAATTTTGTTTTTGAAGTACTTTTAGATGATAAAAAGTTTTTATGTAAATGGGATAATCTTCAACTTATGTTAAAGATAGGAAATAAAAACGATAAAAACCCAATTGGAAAGTATAATTTAAATCAAAATGTAATAAAACCTTCTAATAAAAAAGAAGATGCGTTTACTTTAGTTTTTGATTCGACAAACGAAAAAGGTGAAAAAGGTAATTCTAATTTTAATAATATTATAAATATAGCTCAGTCTAGCTTAAGTGAGGATAAAACTAAGTGTAATGAAACAGCACCAGAAGAACCAGAAAAACCAGAAAGTGATTCTCAAGATGAAGTAAATTCAATTGACCCTAAAGCTTTATATGATTCTATAGTTAATGACCCAGTAATGAAAACAGCTTTTTATAAGCAACCTTCATTATGGAATTATTTGGTCGCAATTGTTAAGGGTGAAAAACCAAGAGGTAGTGGACTTGTTTCTGCTGCTGATATAGTGTCTGATTATAGACGAAGTAAAATTGGTAGAGAAATTGGACCTGATTTTGATAATTTTGTGGACAATAAAGAATTAACTTATAAAATACTATCACCGCAAGAAATTGTTTTCGAACCAAGTACAGAAGTTGGTCGACAAATAATTTATAAAATTAACAATGAATATAAAGCAAAAGTTTTGCCAATAGAATTTGATGATGAAAAAAAAACTTTAGAAGATAAAATACATGGCGTTTCTATCATAATCAGGTCAAAAAACAAAAATGAAAGAACTGAATATCCTTTTAATGTTTTGTTTGTTAAAAAATATGATACTGGTGAAGAAAAAAAATATAACGCTGTAATTGATATTAAAAATGTCAAAGGTAGTGGTTTTTATAAAAAAGAAGCAGAAAACAATAACTAATGACACCAGAAGAAGCAAAAGCGGCTGAAGAAGCAAAAAAAGCGGCTAAAGAAGCCGTACAACAATTAGAAAAAGAGGCTGAACTTAGGAAGAGGATTGCTGAATCTTCTGGTGAGTATGTTAAGTTAATGAAAGACTTAAAAAATATTAATAAAGATATAAATACAGTCACTCAACAGATAGAACAAGTAACCGCAAGGTTAGCAACAACTCTTACACCTGAACAAACGGCCATAGAAACTGAAAAACTTAATATACTACAAGAACAATTAGCTGTATTAACCGATACTCAAAAAACATATACAAAGGTAATAAAAGAAACCAATAAGTATGCAAAGTCTTTAGCAGCTCTTGGAATGGCGGCAAAGGATGTTAAATCAATATATTCAACTATTTCTGGTGGTTATAGTAAGTTTAAATCATGGAGTGGGCTTTTTGAAGTAGATAAATCAATAAGGACCGCTTCTACTAGCATGGGTTTGCTTGGAACCAGAAGTGACATGTTTAGAAAAAACCTACAATTAGCTGCTGGACAAACAACAATATTTGGTGCTGACATTAAAGAACTGGCTGAAATACAAGGTACTTTTAGTGATGAACTTGGTAGAGCTTCTCTTCTTAGTTCAGAAGCGTTAGTATCAATAGCTAAAATTGGAAGGGCGACAGGTATTGGTGCTGAAGGTGCTGCTAAAATGGCGGCTGACTTTGAAAATCAAGGCATCTCAGCAGAAAGAACGGCAAAGTTTATTCAACAAGTTGTTGATGATACCTCTAGAATGGGTATAAACTCAAGCAAAGTTGTTAAAAACATTCAACAAAACGTTAAGTTGCTTAATAAATACAATTTTAAAGATGGGGCTAAAGGTTTGGCTAAAATGGCTGAAAGGGCTGCTAAACTTGGAATTGATATGAATATTACGTCTAGTATGGCTGAGAAGTTATTTGACCTTGAAGGCGCTGTAGATATGTCGGCACAGCTTCAAGTTTTGGGAGGTGAATGGTCTAAATTGGCTGACCCATTTAAACTTATGTATATGGCCAGAAATGATATGGATGGGTTAGAAGAATCGGTAATAAATGCAACAACAGCATCAGCAACTTTTAATGAAAAAAATGGAGAATTTGAGATTGGGGCGATGGAAATGCAAAGACTTAGAAAAGTTGCTGAAGCAGCTAACTTGGATTTTGAAAAATTAGCTGATACAGCAAAAAAAACAGCTCAAGCTGTTGGAAAAAGAAATCAAATCAGATATAACTTTGATAAGGAAACAAAAGAGTTTATTGAAAACACATCAACATTAAATGAAAAGGGTGAAGCTGTAATACAACTACAAAGTGGTCCTAAATTGGTTAAACAATTGAATCAAGCTGATAAATCAGCTATTGAGGCAGCTATTAAAGAAAAAGCAAGTTTGGAAAAAAGGGCACAAGAAGCACTAACTTTTGATGAAACCCTTTCAAATGTAGTTATTCAATTTAAACAACTTTTATTACCTTTCTTGGAAGCTTTTGATAAGGCTTTTAGACCAGTAGCTATAGAACTTAGTAAAGTTTTGGCTGATGAAAACGTATTAAAAGGAATTGCAGAAACGGCAAAAATAGCAGCAGAGGTTATGGGCGTTATTGGTAAATTTATTGCCGAAAACCCAGCAAAATCAATAGCTCTAGCTATAGGTGGTCTTGGACTATTTGAGATTGCTAAATGGCGTTTTATGGGTTATCAATTTGGTCTTGGATTTAATACAGCAACTGGAGGTTCTGGTGGTGGTGGATTAATGGATTTAATTCCTGGTGGAAAAATGATGAAAAAAGGTTTTAAGGGAATTGGTACTGGGGCCAAAATGATAAAAAGTGGGAGAGGTCTTAAAGGGGTTGCAACTCTTACAAAGGGTGTTGGTAAGGCTGCATTTCCTTTAGCTGCATTGGGTGTTGGTATGGATGCGTATCAAAATCTATCAGATGAAAAATTATCAACAGGTGAAGCACTTGGTAAAACATTAGACCAAAATAAATTTATGGCTGCTGGTGCTGCCATTGGTGCTGCAATAGGAACACCATTTTTTGGTGTTGGGGCGGTTCCTGGTGCTGCTATTGGTGCTGGGATTGGTGGTTTAGCCGATTTTGCAACATCTTTCATGGACAATGAAGGCTTAATTGGAGATTATGGTGTTAAAGACGGTATTTTTGGAGGTAGAAGAAAATCTAGAAGAGCTATATTAGAAGGTAAAAATGTTACACCAATTGATAATAAAGATGATATTCTTGCAATGAAACCAGGTGGAATTGTTGATAAGTCAATGTCACAAAATGCTGGTGTAAATACTGTTAAACATGAATTTGGTACCTTGAATATAAGTGGTGAAATAACATTAAATGTTCCTGGAAATGAGAAAATAAACATTAATTTGGCAAAAAGTCCTGAATTTGTTAGAGAAATAACCAGAATGGTACATGTTGAAGCTGCTAAAATTAAAAATCAAATACAAAAGGGATAATTAATTAGTTTGATTATCAACATTTTAGTAATTTTTTCTAAAATAGACTTGACTTTATCAAAAAAAAACGGTTTATTTGCATTATAATATAATAATATATAAAATATAATAATATATAAAATATAAAATGTTTTATGTTAAAAAATATAATAAGGCACTAACTGTGCCTTTTTTTATTTCATACATATCCTAATCATTTATTTTAATAAAAATTATGGTACAATAGTATTTATATACAAAATAAGATACTATGGCTTTTCCATTTTATAATACGTCAGCACCATCACCAAGTACCAAAAATAGTATAACCAATACTGCTACTGGTCTTGGGTATAGAGACTTTTTATTAAACAAAAATTTATTACCACAATATCCTTTCTTATCAACATCAATAAATGGTGGTCCTAGAATTGGTGAACCTGTTTTAGATACTAGTATAAATGGAAATGCCAACGTAGTTCCATTTGGTTTACCACTTGAAACAGAAGGTTTATTAAGATATTCAATAGCAATTTTACCAAATCAATATAAAGATGATGAACCAACATCACCTTCATTATTTGATATAGAATATATTCAAAAGACTCAAGGTGTTTTTGGTAATGTTGATTTTCCTCAAGGAATACAATCATACCCAACAACAGCAAGCCAACAAGTAACTCAATATGGTTTATTTGGTAAAACCAATTATGCTGAGTTTAGGAAAGACTTAACTTTATTTAATTTATATGTTGATACAGCAAAACAAATTGATATGGCTGATTTCATATCATTACAGCCAGCTGGATTCTCTCAACAGTTAGATAGTTATTTGGATGTATTTGGTGGTTTAAATGGTGGTGGTAATGCTGGTGTTCAAGCTGCAAATATCATAGGTAGTATATTGGACGGTAATGGTTTAGGGTTAGCCAAAGGTGGTGTTGTAACCAATTATGATGTTAGAGCCTCGTTAGTAGGTAGAGTTTTAGGTGCCACTGGTTTAATCAATGACACAAAATTGGGTTTGATTGGTGGTCAACAATTAGCATTGGCTTTGGCTAACAATGCTGCTTTTAACATTCAAGAAGATTTGCTTGGTGCGTTGAATGTTGAAGAAAATGTTTTAAGTTTGATTAAGACTGGTAACCTATCTGGATTTAGACCAAATTATACGATTACCGTACCAGGAAGTCTAGGTGGACGTATAGCTGACTATACATCTAGAGTATTAGGTTTTCAAGTACCAATTAGTTATTTAAATGAAGCAGGTTCTATATTTCTATCAGAAAGCAATTCGGGTAATATTGAAAGAGCCAATTCAATGATTTTAAATACTGGTAAAGGTCAGATACAATCTTTGATAGCTAATGTAAACGCTAGTTTAATTGGTACAACAGAAAACGACAACCCTTCAACAACACCTTTTAGAAGTGGTTATGTTCCAGGATATTTAGATAATAGAGGCAGAAAAGCTATAAATCCAAATTTATATGCTTTTTATGATGCAGATAAAGGTACCATATATCCTTTTGCTATTCCAGACCCAAATAGTGTTATACCTGAAATAAGCTATAACCGAAGCGAAATGATAAGCAAGTATGGTTTTAAAACACCAGAAGAATCGTTCACTGGTCCAAGAACTAATGGTGGATATAATCAAAGGAAAATAAGTGATGTAGGGTTTTCTTGGACATCAACAAATGGTGAAAGTTTAAATAGTATAAAAGAAGGTCCGCTTGATTTTAATGATGAATTAGTTGGTGATAAAAAATCTTTGTTGGTGAAAACACAAAAATTGTTTAACAGCAAAGGAATGAAAAATATTATTAGTGTAAAGGGTGAGAATGGTTATCAATCATCACAAATAACAACAGCAAATGCTGATGGTATATCCAGAGGTAGTGCTGTTGTAAGTGGAGATAGATATGACGAAAGTGGTTTTATAAATTCTGGAGCTAGACCAGAAGATACATATTGTAGAAGTTGGACTACATTAGATAGGTATGACACTGTTTCCAAGATGGTTAGAAATTCTGGATTAGCTGAAACATCAAAATTATTTGGAGCTTCTTATTTTAGGTTTCAAACACTAAATTCAACATTAGATAGCAATGGGTTTGTTAAGATAGCGCCTTATATTGATGATAAATATAGTGTTTACGATAGCAAAGGAAATCAGACTAGCATTTCAGACCCAAAAAATTATATGTTGTCAATTGAAAACTTAGCATGGTATAGTTATGAAGCTAACCTACCACCAGTAGAAGTTGGTCCAGGCGATTTGATTACTGAAACAAAAGGTAGAATAATGTGGTTCCCACCTTATAATATTCAATTTAACGAATCCTCTTCTGTTAATTGGGAGGCAACAAATTTTATTGGTAGAGGAGAACCTGTTTATACTTATAATAACACAGAGAGAAGCGCATCGTTATCTTTTAGTATAATTGTAGACCATTCTAGCTATATGAATTCATTTAGGGGTGCTCTAGGTCCAAGTGATAATTATGTTGCTTCTTTTGTTGCAGGTTGTGTTGAACCTAATAATAGATTTGCTGAAAGATTGACAGTTTCAGAGATTAGCTCAATTGTTGAAAAAGAAATTCAAGAACCTCAACAACAAGTTTTAGACACACCAATACCAGACCCACTTAGATTTGATATATGCTATCCAAATGAAGCTTATGATGTAAATTATGCTATAACTAGTGGTTATGAAAATGGTTTAGATAATAATTTTAATAATGGTAATTCTATAATAGGTACAAATCGTATTGACGCTCCTGGTCTTGGATATGGTCTTGATTTTACAATAGGTCAATTAACTGGTATACCATACAATGACCATACAAATTTTGGATTGAATGGTGCTCCAATAGTAATAGATGGGGTTGAATATAGTGGTGTTTCTGACATTAATTTATATAATGGTTTATCTACATATATGAACGGAAAATGTAAGTATTGTAAAATAACTATAACTTCATATGCTAACGCACAAGGCACGGTAGAAAATAATCAAACATTAATTGAAGAAAGAAATAAATCTGCTTCTAATTTTTTAAAAACTTTTATAGATGGAATTGATAATAGAATTACAACAGAAGTTGGGGTATTAGACCCAACAGAAGCAGAATTATGTACTGATATTAACGATGATGACATAGGTACATGTAAAATATATAGAGTATCAAGGATTGTTATAGAGTATGATGTTAGCTTGGCTATTCAAGATAAGGTAAACCCAACACCAGTTGTTAAAAAACAAAACTTTCAAGTCAATACTAAAATAAGTAATAGGTTCTATAATGAAGCTATTTATTTTGAAAAATTGAAACAAACTGATAGTTTTGTTTTTGATAATTTTAGGCAAAAAATAAGATATTTTCATCCAGCGTTTCATTCTATGACACCAGAGGGTTTAAATTCTAGATTAACATTTTTACAACAATGTACAAGACAAGGACCAACAACAGAGTCGTCTAATACCAATAATTTGGCCTTTGGTAGACCACCAATTTGTATTTTAAGAATCGGTGACTTTTTTCACACAAAGGTCGTTATAGATAATCTATCAATTGATTACGAACCACTAGTTTGGGATTTAAACCCAGAAGGAATTGGTGTCCAACCAATGATAGCTAACGTAACATTATCCCTTAAGCTTATTGGTGGTTCATCTCTTATGGGGCCTATAAATAAACTACAAAACGCTTTGTCATTTAACTACTATGCAAATATCCATGTTTACGACCCAAGAGCTGATTATATTGCAATAAAAGATGATTTAGCTGATTTGGTAAAAGGAAAATCAATAGAAGAAACTAGTCAAATAAACGACAATATAAAAATGGGGTTAGGTGGTCAATATGGTTTGGTAAATGGTGAAATAAACATAAATAAGTATAGTACTAGTTCAGTTGTTTCTGAAGAACAAATTGAACCAGAAATAAAACAAACTGAAGCGTGTGATGAAGAATTAAATGCAGCTGCTAAAAAAGGTCCATTGTCAACTCCAACAACTGGAACCACTGAACCTGAAATAACATCAGTTAAATATGTTAAACTAGAACCTGTTGCTGGTGAAAATAATACTTATGACGTGACGATACTTTTAAATCAAAAAAATATATTTGATGAAAACGGTGACTTTATATTGGCTTCATTTGGAAATGACAATCAAAAGGCTATAGATTATTTTAATAAAGGTATTTCTTTTGTTTTATCACAACAAACACCACAAAGCAACGTTAGAAATTTAAGTGCGACTGGAACAAACTTTTTCAATAACAAACTTATTAAATATACAAGTGATTTAGGTGAAACAGGTTTAAAAAGTTTATTTGTCCCAAACGCATTTGGATGCGATTATTTTGATTACGAATGTGGTTATAAATATAGAATTCAAAATTTAGATTTAAGTGTTTTTACATATAATAACCAATTTACGTTTGAACTTAGGTATAATGGTAAAAGAATCCAATTATTTAATTTCAACCTAAATTATAACGCAGTATCCATATATAATTCATAAAATAAACATGGCACAATATTTTGATAGATATGCTAACTTTAGAGAAAATGGTCAAATTAGACCATTACCAGGAATAACAATACCTAGAGTCGATAGCGACAAGCTTGCGGTTTATAAAAAAGGTGTTAGTAGACTTGACAAAATAAGCAACACATATTATAATAACCCATACAGTGGTTGGTTGATATTATTGGCGAATCCTCAATTTGGTGGGTTGGAGTTTAATATCCCAGACATGTCACCAATAAGGGTTCCTTTTCCGTATGACAATGCTGTTCAAAGATATATAAACGAAGTTAAAACATATACGCTACTTTATGGCCAATAGATTAAATGAATACATAGTTGACCCAAATAGTTTTAACGGGCAAAACTCAAGCTCTAATTATTTTGTTACTAATGAAGATTTAACAATTTTTGTTGAATTAACTACAGAAAAAAAAGGTAGGACTCTTATTACAAAAAAAGCGTCTGCCAACAGTGTAGAAAGCAATAAAGGAATTAAAATAAATTTTATCCAAGGTGAAAGTTTTGGTAGCAAACGTTTTTTAACAACAAATTTTACAGAATTAACAACTAGTTTTGAGAATAAAAATTCAAATGAAAATTTAGGAATTACATCTATAGATATAGATTTTAATTCTTCTTTTGCACCCATGATTACCATTCAATTTGTGGATGTAAGAGGTAGTGCTATTTTTCAAAATGAAGATGAAACAGCTAATAATGAAAATGATTATTCTGTTTTCTTCCAACTACCATACCCATTATATAGATTAAAAATAAAAGGGTATTATGGTCAACCAGTGCAATATTGTTTGCACATGACAAAATTCACATCTAGATTTAATTCACAAACTGGAAATTTTGAAATAACTGCCAGCTTTGTAGGATATACATATGCAATGTTATCAGATATGCTAATTGGTTATTTAAAAGCTATAGAATATACAAATTTAGGTCGTGACAAATATAAAGAATTAAAAGACGAAGACCCAAAATTAATAACGTTGGATGGATTATATGATAAAATATCTAAAATAAATGATGGTGTTGGTAGGATTCTATCTAACAGCGAGGAATATAGTCAACTTAAGCTAGCTGAAACCAAGATAGGTATTATTACCGATATAAGAGGCGCAATACAAAATTTTAGTGAAACTGTCGATATAAATAAAAAATCAAGCACTTATGATTTTGCTATTATAGACCCAAAAAATAAAGATTATGAAAAAGCGGCAACAACATATAGAGAGTCTGTAGGTGGTTTCATTGATTCTTATAACGAAAATAATGATATACCTTTGGATAAAAATGAGTTTTTAAATATAAAAAAATATGATAATTTAACTTTAAAAATTTTATCTGACTCTACAGATGATTATGCTGAAGCTAAAAAATTATTAAACAGTTCAACCAATCCAGAAGAAACAAGAAAAAAATTACTCAGCTTCATCAATAATAACAATTATGGTTTACAAGATTTTAAATTCAACGCAGTTGATAATACAAATCTTTATAAACAATTAAACGATAAACTTACAAAAATAGATTCTGACATTGAATCCACTAAAAAAAAACTAGCAGAAGGGTTAGGCTTAAAAGTTAAATCAGAATTAGATTTTGACCCTTCTATACGAAACATAATTAAAATATTTACAGCTGCTGCTGAGGTTTTTATGTATTGTATATACGAAGTTTCAAAAAAAGCAATAGACGATTTAGATGGATATAGAACTACAGAACTAAAAAGAGCTTTTAAAAACCCTGAATTATCATCTGATTTATCATACAAAGCTGTTGAAAATAATGGAGTTGATATTTTAATACCACAATATTATCCATGGCCAGATTATAGAAGAGAAACAGATAATGTTTTAGAAGAAGCTTATTTAGGTGAAACTGGTGTTTTAGATGACCCAAATAATGTACCTGAATTGTTTTTTATAAATGACTTATTAAAAGCATTTATAGAACAAGCTAAAAAACAAAATGACATGGACAGGTTGGCTGAATCTTTGAAATCAAATTGGGTTCCTTCAAATCCATTAGATACTAGGGTTTTTGGAAACACTTCGACACCATACGAAAGAATAAACCCTAAAACAAAAGATGAGCTTTTGGTTTTGGTTTTAATAAGGGCAGCAACGTTTTTAGGTATTACAAATAATGAAGCTAATTTAACGGATGAAGATATAATAGCTATGGCAAATTTTGAGGCTCAAGCTGTTTTGAACTATTCACCTAATAAAGCAACAGTTGTTCAATCTTTATCTCAAATAGGTTCAGGTTCTACTGAAGTTATAAAAACAACAAAAGGTGTTATAAATGAAAAAGATTCATTTGTTTTTGTGGAAGAAAATAATGCATATCGTTATAGATACATTTTACCAGAAAACAGAAACAAATATTTCCCAATAAATGATAGTTTTTATGATGCTCAATGGTCTAATAATTTTACACAATTAAAAGAAAAAGAAACTAGTGGTAGTTTATTTTTAGGAAATCGTTATTTTTATGGAACCCAAGTTTCTAATGCTAGTCAGATAGATGATGGGGCTACATATATTCGTATAATTGATACACAAAATTATACTAACAATGGTTCAAATTACAGTCTACCAACTGGAATATCAACAGAATCAATAATAGATTTAAATAAATTATATAATATTGAGGATAATTTAAAAGATTTAAAAGGAGTTGGTTTTAATTGTTTTGGTGGTCTTTATGGTATACAAGAATTTAGCAAACTAAATTGGAATTCTGAAGAGTTAAATAATTTATCGCTGTCATATTTATTTTATTCCAACAAAAAATCTTTTCAATTATCTAGCAGCTTAGCTACATTTAGAAATAAAAAAACCTCATTCGATACTTCTGTTTCAAATTATCCTGTTGCTGATTTAGATTATTTAAAAAAAATATTTAAATCAAATTCAAAAGAAATACCTCACGATAATTATGGTAAAAACTTAGAGTTATTTAAAAAAACTTTAACTGAAGAAAATTCAGCTTCTTTACCATACATACATTTTATGGTTAAAGACACCCCAATTAGTTTATTTGGCAGTAGTTTATATTATGGTCAAACATCAGAAGAAGCCAAAGCTTTTTTATTTTTACATACTTTACCATGGAATGGTTTTGACTCAGATAATTATGGTGGTTTGTTAATTTACAAAGATTATCAAAATAACTTTACAGATAGTGCTTTATTAAACTTATTTAAATATAGAGCAGGTTTTGTTTACACACCAAAATTATGGGCTGCTTTTATAGGTGGTTTATTGTGGAGGTATAATAGTCAAATAGACCCAATTATATTTTTTGATGGGGTAAATTCTCTAATACCAACATTCGGAACAAAATCTCCACAAACTGACCCAAATGTATACCCATCTAAGAATCAATATTTAACATATGCTATCGGTTCTTCTATCTCTTTTGTTGACATTGCTGGCTTTGGGACACCATATAACTATATTGATGAAGTTTTGCTTAAACTACCTAAACAAGCTAAAGATGAATTTATAGATATATTTTTAGAATTTGTAAAAGGTGATGATTGGAAGATTATTAAATCAGATTTAGAGCTTAAAGTATCTAGTACGTGGTCTAACGCATATATATACGCTACAAATACAACAATCGGAGCATTAACTCAAACTCAAATAAACAATGTTACAGTATCTACATTAGATAGAAATAAAATGAGACAAGCATATGGACCTAATTTTGAAAATTATATCATCTTTAATCCATATTTAGCACAAGAATTTAAAGATAATTATTTTTTAGAATTAAAAGATGAAATAAGTAAAAACATCATAACTATTTTACAAAAAGAAGTCATCATATCGAATATGTCATATAGAATTTGGGACAAACAAACTTCACAAAATGATGACGCTATTGGTATAACCATACCAAAAGAAAAAGCCGAGCTTTATGTACAAACATTTTTGAAGAACTTTGAAGGAATCACACCTATAACCGAGGAACAACAAAAAAAAGAAATTAAAAATAGTATATTTGGTACTGCTGATGATAATTTGATAAAATTCATGTTATACCGAACATGTAAAAACATGTATGATAAATGGGTGTCTCAATCAGAAGATGGTGATAGTGTTTTTTTTCAATGTGGTAGAAGGAATGAAACGGATTCAAAATTGGCCAAAAAAAGAACTAATTCTGATTCTGTAAAACCTCGATTAATAGATAGTTTCAGATTTGTAAGTAGGTCTTTTGAAGATATTGGTGATAGATTTGCGGTTAATCCTTTTCCTATACATGATATAATGAAGACGCAACCAAACACTAGTTTGTATGATATGGTTACACAGATTCTATCATCCAATAATTTTGATTTTATTGCATTGCCATCTTTTATAAATTACAGAGATTTAGAAAACGTAAAAAGTGTATTTACACCTTACCCAACATATACTGATAGTGATGTTGCTGGCCCTTCATTTATTTGTATGTACGCTGGCCAATCATCGAAACACTTGGATTTTAAAGGTTCAAATTACCCAAACGATGGATTTGATATTAAAGTCGGTGACGCACAATTATCTGATGTACCTAAAGATTTTACAAGAACTATGAACGATTATGAAGACCCAACTGTTTTTTTTAGAGTAAGGTTTGGACAACAAAATCAAAATATTTTTAAAGATATTACTTTAGACCAAAGTGAATTTGCCGAAACAGCAGAGTCTTTACAAATAATGGATGACATATCTCAAAAAGGTGCTGAAACATACAGAACTTTAGCTGGTCAAAATATTTACAATGTTTATTCTACTAGAAGTTATAAGGTTGAAGTTGAAATGATGGGTAATGCTATGATTCAACCAATGATGTATTTTCAATTGGAAAATATACCAATGTTTCATGGTGCTTATGTTATTACTAAAGTTAAACATAGTATAAAACCTAATCATATGACTACTAGTTTTACAGGTAGCAGAATAAGAAAACCAGTAACACCAATATTTGAAGCTGGTGATTTATATATGTCATTGATTGATACTATAGATGCTGCAAATATAAACCCTTCAGAAGCAACTAGACCATTGGGCTCTAATAATTATGTTGATGATTATGAAAAAGACTTGATGGCCAATACACCAACAGATACTGTAATTGAAGGAAGCGTTATTCAAAATAAACAAGATTTGACAAATAGAGCGTTACAAGAAATTTCAAATTGGCAAAATGGAAGATTAAATGAAAAAGACGGTGTGGAATTTTTAGATATTTATGTAAAAGCTGTTCCTGGAATATCTTCTACAAGTGCCGCGAATGATACACAACCATGGAGTGCTGTATTCACCTCATATATAATGTTAGCTGGTGATAGCACCTTTCCAAAATCACCAGCACATTATAATTATGTTACAGCTGCTATGAAAGGTAATAACGGTTATGAAGCGTTTTTATTAGGCTCAACTTTAAAAATAAAAGCAGAGGTAGGTGATTTAATGTGCCAAAAAAGAACTGGTGGATATACAAATAGTCATTGTGATGTTGTATATAAAGTTGAAAATAACAAAGCTTTTGTTGTTGGTGGAAATTTAGGAAATTCAATTGGCTTAAAAGAAATTAATTTAGATAACGATTATATAACAAAATCAACTGAAATTGGTAATTATAAAATTTTAGTTAAAAAAACAAACAACAAATACTACAAATCTAAAAACTTAATAGGAACTGGTATTGATGTTAGCACTAATGATGGAATAATAGCCACTGGTCCGAGTGCTGATTATTGGTCGTTGGTTGCTGTTTGTGCGTTAGAAAATGATACAGACCAAGGTAGATGTGATGTCGCTCAATCAATTTATAACAGATTAAAATCAGGTTTATATGGTTCAAATACAATAAAAGGTTTGATTATTGCTAAAAAACAATATGAACCAGTATCTAGAGCAGTTAATGAATTTAATAAAATTAATGACAAAAATACTGCTATAAAAGCATTTATGAAATCTAAAAACGTTTCAGAAAACATAGCTAAAACACAAATAGAAAAAACCATTAATATTTTAAAAAATCAAACATTAATTAATTCATCTAAACAATTTATAGGTGGTAGAACTGATTTTTATTCATCTACTTTAAAAAACATAGAACCATATAAAACAACTTTAGAAAAAGCAGAAGCAACTAATGTTGAACGAGATAATCAAATTTTTGGTTGGTTTGTTGGTCCAAGTTCTATAAAGTATGGTCAATCAAACCCACCAGCCGCAAATAAACCCGATTTTGGTAGTATTGCTTAGTTAACTTGTTTATTTTAATTTTATTTAGTACCTTTGCGTGATATGGTGGCCAATATAGTTACAACAACCAAGGTAAATGTACCAGATGACTTTAACATCGTTAACTCAATTGATTCTATTATAAGTGGTTTACCAACGCTTATAGTAGGCTATGATTACGTATCAAAACAATATCCAGATTTTGACATAACCGATGTTAAGCTTGATGATAATTTTTATTGGACATTTAAAAGAACCGAAAAAAGGGATAAACATGATGAAGATTTGGTTTGGTTTGTGAATAAAGTCTATAAAGAATTTACAGATAAGGTTGTTTATGTGTTTGTTGACCCTATTCAATATAGGGGCAAAACAATGGTTAAGATAATAAGAAAAATAAAGTCTTTACCAAACATAGTAACATACGAACATGGTGAGATGTTGTATCTTTATTCTGAAAATTTTATATTTGGTATTGATTTAAAGTTATTAAAATATATTGGCTTTGACTCAGGCAAAATAAAAGATAAGATAAAAGCCAGCAGTAATGTATTTTTGGGGGAAAACGAGATACTTATAGAATATAAAAAATGCATAAATTATCTAAACGGTAATATTAGATTTGCACCATACTTATATTCTATAAAAAATGGACAAAACGATTCTTCTAGCGTCATTCATATTCCCAGAGAGAATTGATTGGTTTATTAGTTATTTGGAAGCCAAATTTTCAATAACGAAGGATAAGGTTTTTTGTTACAAAAATTTAGATGATGAATCAAAGGTAATAATGACATTTAAATTTAAGGTAGATAAAGACAAAAAAATAAACTTAAAAGATTTATTTCCAAACGCAGTACCTATTCATAAGAAAGGTAACGCCCTATACACTATAAATGCGTTAAACAAATTGATTGAATTAAAAGTCGGTGTAGATAATGGAAATATTGATTATAAGTCCTATAAAATTGATTGGTCAGAATATCAAGATAAGATTATTTTATTAAATGGTCAAGAACTAGGGGTTTTCAATATTCAGAGGATTTTTTAACACATTTGAGATATTTATATTAAAGATAACAATGTTAAAAACGAAAGTTATGGAAAATTCAAATAAAAAACTTGACCAAACTAAAAAAAAATCTGAAGACCTTATAAATGCTCTAGATTCAATGTTGGAAAACAATCAAGACTCAAATCTAGATTGCAGTTCTGGTGTTTGCATTATAAAAGGTGATAAGAGTATTGTTGAAAGAATCAACAAGAAAATAATAACAGAAGATGGAAGACAATTATTATTCTAATGAAAAAAACTAAATTTGACGTTAATTTATTAAAAGAAGAACAAAATAGGTTTAAACTTTTGTTGGAATACGACTTTTATCAAGAGAAGAAAGAAATTCCAGAATTCAAAAACCTAATTCTAGGGGATACTATGGATGAAGCCGAAGAAGAACCAACTGATTTAGCTCCAGAAGACGAAATAGGTGCTGCTGCCGATAATGTTGCGTCTGACCTAGGTGTAGATGAACCATCTGGTGATGAAGAAATTACAGATTTGCCAGATGAGGAGGCTCCAGCTGAAGAACAACCATCTGATGAAGAAGCTCCAGCTGAAGAACAACCATCTGATGAAGTAGAAGTTGATGTAACATCTATTGTTAAAGGTTCCGAAGAGGCTAAAAAATCGGCTGATGCTGCAACAAAAAATACCGAAATGTTGCTTCAAAAATTAGCTGACTTAGAATCACGTGTTGCTAATATGACTGACATTACCAATAAAATAGAAGGGTTAGAACAAGAAATAATAAAAAGAAACCCAACACCAGTTGAAAAATTGGAAATGAGGTCTCTTCATTCATACCCTTTTAATCAAAAATTAAGTGATTATTGGGCTGATAAAGAAGGTATGTATGATGTCATGGGTACGTCTAATAAACCAAAAGAATATGTTTTAACAAAGGGTGATGTAGACTCTACTTATAGTGATGCATCAGTAAAAAAATCGTTTTCAATTCCAGAAAATCCGTATACTGAGGATGACCTTCCAGATTATGAAGAAGAAGAAATTTAAATAAAAGCCCCTTTTTTTGGGGCTTTTTTTATTTTTGTGTGTGACTACTTGCATGATTTAAAAAAGTGTAGTATATTTGCATTTATAAGCTTAAAATACTATGAAAACGGATAAAATTCTGCTTGACTTTTTCAGTATTTTTAGTATATTTGTAGTATAAAAAAAGAGTAAAAAATAACATCTATATAAATTTAAAAACAAACAAAAATGAGTAATGAAAAAAACAGTTTGCTAGCTATTTTAGAACAATACGAAGCAAACAACAAACCTAAGTATGAGAAGAAAACAGAAAAGGTTTACGACTTAAAAAACTACTTTAACACTTACATTAAAGAAGGTGTGAAATCAGCAACAAAACAAATCAGAATTTTGCCTAGTGCAAATGGTGGTTCTCCATTTGTTGAAATGCACGGTCATAAGATTCAAGTTGATGGCGAATGGAAAACATTCCCTTGTTTAAAACATGAAAAAGGTGAAGCGTGTCCGTTTTGTGAGGCACGTGAAGCTTTATTGTCTACTGGTAGAGAGTCTGATAAAGAGTTAGCTAAGAAATACGGTGCTAAAATGATGTATGTGGTTAAAGTTATTGACAGAGACCATCCAGAAGAGGGTGTTAAATTTTGGAGATTTAACCATGACTATCGTAAAGAAGGTATTTACGATAAAATAATTGGTGTTCTTAACGCTCTTAAAAAAGATGTTACACATCCAGAAACTGGTCGTGACCTTGTGTTGACAATAAACAGAAACCAAAACAATGTACCAGTAGTTTCTGCTGTAGCTTCTCTTGACCCAACACCTCTTTCAGAAAACGCTGAAGAAGCAAACGCTTGGCTTTCAGACTCAAGAACTTGGGAAGATGTTTATTCAGTAAGAAGTTACGAATATTTGGAAATCATCGTAAAAGGCGGTATACCAGTGTGGAGTTCTGAAGAAAAGAAATTTGTTGACAAAGCCTCTTTGACCAGCACAACTTCAGAAACAGAAGAATTGGAATCTGAATTGACTTTGGGAGTTGAAAATGTTAAAGCTGGTATTGTGTCAGCTCCGACAGCTTCAGAACCTATTGAGACTTCAAGTCAAGAAGAAGGCGATGACCTCCCATTTTAGAATGGAAGTAAATTTCTAAAATAATTCTACCTTTTTAAATTTTTGTTATATTTATTAGTATAACAAAAACTTATGAAAGAAGAAATTAAAGAAAAGAAGTGTTTTAAATGTGAGTTGGACTTACCAATATCTGAATTTTATTCACACCCAAAAACACATGATGGGTATTTGAATAAATGTAAAACTTGTACTAAAAATGATGTTAAAAATAACGAAGCCAAATTAAAAAAAGACCCAGAATGGGTTTTGAAAGAAAGAAAAAGAGGCCGAGACAAATATCATAGATTAGAATATAAGGGTTTATATAAACCAACGTCTGAAAGAAAAAAAGAGATAATGAAAAAATATCTTCAGAAATTTCCAGAAAAAGGGTTGGCACATAAATATGTTCAGATATTTTTAACTACAAACCCAGAACTTAATTTACATCATTGGTCATATAACCAAGAAGATTGGTTGGATGTTATTGAGTTGTCTATTAAAGACCATGGATTTTTACATAGATACATTGTGTATGACCAAGAAAGAATGATGTATAGAGGATTAGATGGGGTGCTATTAGATACTAAAGAAAAACATTTAGAATATTATGAAAATTGTAAAACTAAATACACCTTCTAATTAGTGTTTTATATAAAAAAAATTAGGTGAGAAATCACCTTTTTTTTTCTAGAATAACAAATATAAAAAAAAAATAAAATGGCTAAAAAACCTAGTAAAAAACCTATTGAAAAAAAAGAGTTTAATTTAGAAGATTTTAAAAAAACTGAAGGACTTAATTTTACGGTAAAAGAAAAAGAATTATCATGGATTCCCCTATCAGAAGCGTTTCACGATGCTGTTAAGGTTCCAGGTATTCCTGTCGGATATTTCACTAGCTTTAGAGGGTATTCAAATACAGGTAAATCTACTGCGATTTATGAAGGTGTTGCTGGATGTCAAAAATTGGGAACTCTACCAATTATTTATGAAACAGAAGGAAACTGGAACTGGACTCATGCAAGAAACATTGGTGTTCAATTTGAAGAATACGTTGATGAGGAAACTGGTGAAGTAAATTATCGTGGTGATTTTATCTTTTTACAAGGACCAGACCTTTTAAAAATGTATGCTTATTATGACCATCAGCATAGTAAAATGGGTACAAAACCATTAAGATATGAACCAGTAGTTGAAGATATATCACTACATATGCATACAATTTTGGATGCACAACAAGAAGAGAGATTACCTAGAGATGTTTGTTTCTTTTGGGATTCAGTTGGTTCTATAAACTGTTTCAAAGGAGCGACATCCAAAACAACCAACAACCAATGGACTGCTGGTGCTTTGGCAACATGCTTCAAATCTCTTATTAATTATAGAATTCCAGCTTCCAGAAGAGAAGACGCTCCATATTCAGCTACGTTTGCTGTTGTACAACAAATATGGTTGGATAACGAAAACAAAGTTATCAAACACAAAGGCGGTGAAGCATTCTTCTACTCTCCAAGACTTATCTTCCACTTTGGCGGTATTCTTACACATAGCACTGAGAAACTTAAAGCAACATTATCTGGTGAAGAGTTTCAATTTGGTGTTGAAACAAGGATTAGATGTGAAAAGAACCAAGTTAATGGTATCGAACAAAAAGGCAAAATTGCATCTACTCCACATGGATATTGGAACCCAGATAAAATCAATGACTACAAAGAAGAACACAAAGATTTTATCAAAGCACATTTAAACACTGAATACGACAACTTTATTATTGAAAAAGAAGAAGTTGGTTTGAGCAGAGAAGATATGATGGCTTAACCTATTGTTTAACCCTTTAAACGTGAATACGTGAATAAAAGACCACCTCGTAACGGTGAAAAAATAGCAAAACAACAAAACACACTTTTGGTTGATGGTAACTCTTTGTTCAAAGTTGGTTATTTCGGTGCCAAAAATGAATACAACAGTAATGGTGAACACATTGGTGGATTGTATTCTTTCTTGACAATATTTCGTAAAATTCTAATTGAAGATTTATATCATAGAGTTTATGTATTCTGGGATGGTAATTTTAGTGGAAAACTACGTTACGAAATATACGAACCATACAAAAGTGGTCGTGGTAAAAACTACGTTACAGGCACTCAACCAATCGACATTGATGAATTAAAGCAACGTAAGATGGTATGGGATTATCTAAGCGAAATGTATGTAAGACAACTTAAACATGAATTCATTGAAAGTGATGACTTTATAGCATACTATTGTCTAAACAAAAAACAAAACGAAAAGATAACCATCGTATCAACAGACCGTGACTTTTTACAATTGATATCTGATGATATTAGAATTTATTTCTTAGATTTGAAAGAATATGTTGACATGACTAATTATTCTTCGTACTTTTGCTTCCACCAAGATAATTCTGTTCTTATGAAAACCATGATTGGTGATAATTCAGATACTATAAAGGGTATCAAAGGTTTGGGTGAAGATACGTTGGTTAAACTATTCCCAGAATTGAAAGAAAGAAAAGTAACTTTAAACGAAATAATAGAAAATGCGGAGAAACAACAATTAGAACGAATCGAAAACAAAAAGAAACCTCTTAAGATATTGGATAATATCATCAATAAGATTACAGATGGTGTTCAAAAAGAAAAGATTTACGAAATAAATGAACGCCTTGTTAATCTAAGCAAACCAATGATGACTGAAGATGGAATAAGAGAATTAAAACATTTAATCGAAGGGACCCTTGACTCATCGGGTAGAGAACTTAAAAATGTTTTTAGTATGATGGAAAGAGATGGGTTAGATAAGGCACTAGGTGAATTTAGATATTCTACTTTTTTGGAACCTTATAAAAAACTAATAAACAGAGAAAATAATTTTTAAAACAATTTTATGACAACAAACACAACAGAACAAAGAAAAGCCGAAGACCAACGTTTTGAGTTTATCCTTTACATCAACAATCATATAATTTGTCAAAGATTTTTTAATATTCGTGATTTTAATGAAGATTCGTTGAATTCATTTGAATTAAAAGAAATGATAGATGAAATAGCTGGTGTTAATAACGGTGATTTTGGCTCTTTAGGGATTATTCCTAATTATTTAAAACAAAAATCAGTTAATTATTTGTGGGAAAATTACAACCCATATTTTGTGAGAACTGATGAGTCTTATAAAGCACCAACAAAAAAGGGTGATGTTTTTAAATTTGAAATAAAAGTAGATAAAAGACCTGTTATTTCTACTGAATTTATTAATGATTATTTTACGCTTAACCCAAAAGTTAGTGTAGATATTAGGGAAGTTATCCCATCTATTCTTTCTGAGATTCGTCAAAAAATGAGTCAAAAAAAATATAATAAAGTTGTTGCTTAAGTGACAACTTTAGTATATTTATACATAACATAGTTTTTAAATTTAAAAATGGCAAAAATAGATAAAGATAATTTAAGTTATTTAGGGATTGATTATGAGTTTAGACTCATGTCTCAACTACTAATAGATAATAAATTTGCCAAATCAATTATTGATATAGTAGATGCCAATTACTTTAGTGACCCTTATCTTAGAGTTATAGCAGCTGCTATAAAAGAAGCTAAGGAAAAAGATGATATTATACCTGATTTAAGTAGTCTTAAAATAAGATTATTATCTGATGTAACAGAAGATACACAAAGAAAGTATATTTTGACACAGCTTAGTAAGGTTCATGAAGCTAGTTCTTATGACGCTCTTAAAATACAAGACATCGCTATGAAGTTTTGTAAACAACAAGAGTTGAAGAAATCCATCAAACAGATTCAAAAAATAATTGATTTGGGTGATATTGAAAATTATGAACAATGCGAATCAATTTTAAGAAAAGCGTTGGAACATGGTGACAACAAGGATGATGGTATGGATGTCTTCGATAACATAAAAGAGGTGTTGGTTGATGACTTTAGAAAACCAATAAGAACTGGGGTAAAAGGTTTGGATGAAGTAATGGACGGTGGTTTATCTAAAGGTGAATTGGCTGTTATATTGGCTCCTTTTGGTGTCGGAAAAACGACCCTTATTACCAAAATCGCTAACACAGCTATGAATGATGGTTACAGGGTTTTACAAATCTTTTTCGAAGATAATCCAAAGGTCATTCAAAGAAAACACATTTCTTGTTGGACTGGTGTTGACTTGAATAGCTTATCATTACACAAAGATGAAATAATGTCATTGTGTGAACAAAAGCAAAAGGAGTCAAAAGGTGGAAAAGGTATTCTAAAACTTAAAAAGTTTTCTAGCGATGGAACAACAATTCCAATAATAAGGCAATATATCAGAAAGAAAATAGCAGAAGGTTTTAGACCAGATATCGTTTTATTGGACTATATTGACTGCGTTCAACCATCAAGAAAATACGATGATGCGAATGTTGGTGAAGGTAGTGTTATGAGACAATTTGAAGCTATGTTAGCAGAGTTAGATATTGCTGGTTGGACAGCGGTGCAAGGAAACAGGAGTTCAATTAAAGCAAACGTAGTAGAAGCAGACCAAATGGGTGGTTCAATTAAAAAAGGTCAAATAGGCCACTTTATCGTGTCTATTGCGAAAACACTTGACCAAAAAGAAAATGGAACCGCAACAATGGCGATACTTAAGTCACGTTTTGGTAAGGATGGAATTATCTTTGAAGACATAACATTTGACAATGCTAGAATTCAAATAGATATGGGTCAAAGCAAAGGAGGTAGAACCAAAACAGAATATAGAAAAGATGTTGAACTTAGCGAACAAGCTAGAGTTAACGAAGTTCTAGCTAGTACCAGAAGAAAAGATATTATAAGCGAAGAATAATAAAAAATGTATTTAAAAGATAAAACACTTAAAAAAAGATATTCCATTTTCCCAATCATACATAATGATTTGTGGCAAATGTATAAAAAAGCAGAATCCCAAACTTGGGTTGCTGAGGAAACAGACTTAAGCAAAGATAAGTTTGATGAATTAAAAGAAAATGAAAAAACCTACCTTAAAAACATATTAGCTTTTTTTGCAATATCTGATGGTTTGGTTATAGATAATTTAGCAACCAACTTTCTAAATGAGGTTGAGATATTGGAGGCTCAATATTTTTATGGTCACCAAACATTTATTGAACAAGTTCACGCTAATGGTTATTCGTTGTTGATTGAAACATTCATAAAAAATCTACATGAAAGGGAAGAGTTATTCAACTCAATGGAAAGCAATCCAGCTGTGGCTAAAAAAGCATCTTGGGCTGAAAATTGGATAAATCATCCATCTTTTGCACATAGGCTAGTTGCTTTTGCATGTGTAGAAGGAATCGCATTTTCTAGCGTTTTTTCTGGTGTTTTTTGGTTTAGAAGCAGAAACAAAATGCCAGGTTTAGCGGCAATGAATGAATTAATTTTGAGAGACGAAACATTTCATTATGAATTTGCTATAAATTTATATAATAATTATCTTAAAGAAGATTATAAATTGTCAACAGATGAATTGAAAAAAATTATTCTAGGTTGTTATGAAATAGAAAAAGCTTTTGTTGAACAAAGCATGCCAGACGGTCTTCAAGGAATCACAAAACAAGATATGGTCAAATACGTTCAATACGTTACTGATATAGTGTTAAATGATTTTGGTTGTCAGAGAGAATTTATGGTTAGTAATCCACTAGAATACATGTCTAGAATAGGCTTGTCGTCTAAAAATAACTTCTTTGAAAAACGAGAAGGTGAATATACAAGAGTAGATATACCAACAACTATTGAAGGTATGTTTGATGAAGAATTTTAATTAAAATGGGGATGAGAATACTTAAACGTGATAAAACATCACAGGCTTTTATGCCAAATAAAATCCTAAATAGGATTAAAACTCAATCAACTGGTTTAAAAGTTGATGCTGACTCTTTATTTCTGGAAGTGATTCCACTTATAAGTGATAATATAACAACAACAGAAATTGATGAAATAATTGCATTTAAAGCGGCTGATAAAATAATTCAACACCCTGATTATTCTTTATTAGGTGGTAGAATACTTTTAAGTAGACAGTCAAAATTAATAGGTAAAGAATTACAACCAGTTGATTTAACCTATGATTTTTTTGCAGCAACTACATTCTTATCAAAATACTCAATGAGAGATGACAACAAAGCACCTATTGAATTACCATCATGTATGTATGAGCGTGTTGCTAATCATTTACATGACGATGATGACAATGCTAATAAAGAGCTATTAAAAGAGTTAACAACAAAAAGAGCCAATTTTGCAACCCCAACTTATACAAATGCTGGGGTTGACAAAAGAAATGGTATGATTAGTTGTTTTACTAAAGATACATTAATTAATACTAGTAATGGTTGTAAAGAAATATCTAATATTGTTGTTGGTGATGAGGTAATAACACATAAAAATAGATATAGAAAAGTACTTAATGTTTTTAAAAATGAATTACAAGGTAGGACAGTAAAATCTTTAAAAATATATCGAACTAAAGAAATAAAAGTTACTGATAATCATGAATTTTTAACTTTTAACACAGAAGATGCTAGGTTGTTATTACCACCATCTTTTAAACCGTTAAAACATATTAGAGTTGGTGATTTTATAAAGGGTGTGAAAAACGATAGTGAAAAAATAGATAAATTATTAATAGATTTAGTTGATTATAAGGATATGTTTTTAAGTGATTATTCATTATATAAAGCAACAAAAAATACTAAAATATCAGATATTACATTTGATTATGATGAAGAATATATATATGTCACACCATATTTTACCAAAAGTAATAATTCCATTCAAAAAATGCGATATGAAACTAAATTAAAAAGATTTATTTTAATCGATGAACATTTATGTAAATTTATTGGTTTATATTATGGTGACGGTCACTTACAGGTCTCAAAGGGTGGTATTCAAGGAATAGGAATTACATCAAAACAAAACAATAATGAATTAGAAGATTTTATTAAATTAATTTCTTTAGAATATTTTGGTATCGAATCTAAAATTTACAATCAAACACACAGAGATAAAAAATGGACTAAAATAATGTTACACTCTAAAGTATTAGGTGTTTTTTTTAATAAATTTTTTGGGAGACATTTTGATGGTAAATTTTTAAACCCTATTTTTTTTAAATTATCTAAAAAATGTATTGATGGATTATTGTCTGGTTTAATATCCAGTGATGGAGTTGTGACTAAAAAGGGTGAGCTTAGAATACAAATAGCTAATAAAGAATTATTAGAGTCTATACAACAACTATCCCGTGAATTTGGTTATACTGTTGGTATAAGTAAATCATTTTCTAGAAATAAACAACAATATAGATTAGATTTTGGTACATCATATGTTTTATTAAATAATATCATAAAAAAATACGATGATGATAGAATAATTAAAAATAAAAATAGAGAACAAAGTAGTAGGGTCGGTGTTAAACTTATTTCTGGTGAATATTTTTATAGGGTAGAAGATATTAAAACTATATCAATAACTGATGAATATGTTTATGATTTAAACGTTGAAGAAGATAATTCATATTCTGTTGAATGCGTTGTAGCACATAATTGTAATTTAACACATTTGGAAGAAGATTCTTTTGAAGGTATTGAAGCCACCTTAACAAAAATAGCATCCGCATCAAAAGAAGGTTCTGGTATTGGGTTACTTATAGACCCACTTAGAAGCAAAGAAAGTTTGGTCCACTCATTCCAAGGTAATGCTGGTGGTGTTGTTAGACTTGCTGATATGGTTCAATCAAAAATGAGGTTTTATAAACAAGGTAGTCGTTCTGGAAGCTGTGCTCTTTACCTATCAGTTTGGCATAAAGACATATTTGATTTTTTAGACCTGACTCTACCAATTGGTGACGAACAATTAAGAACTCGTGATTTATTTACAGCTGTTGTTATAAACGATTTGTTTATGAAAAAGCTTGAGAATAATGAAGATTGGTTTTTATTTTGTCCGAATGATATAAAAAAACATGGTTTAAGGCCGTTATACACTCTTTGGGGTGAAGAATTTGAATCAGAATATCAAAAAGCTGTTGAATTAGGAATTGGAAAGAAAGTAAACCCAAAAGAAATATTTGATGCAATTATCAAAGCTCAAGTTGAAAGTGGAAGACCATATGTTATGTTTAAAGATAATGCAAATAAAAGAAATATGCAATCTAATATTGGTCCTATTTGCCAATCAAATTTGTGCATTGAAGTATTTCAAGCTTCAAAACCAAGATATACCCCACAATGCACATTGGCTTCTATTAATTTAGCCGAACACAATGGATTAAAATCAATTGACAAGACTACTAGAGTTTTAGTTAGAGGTTTAAATAAAGTTATTGATAAAAATAAATGGAGTGATGATTGGAGCCAATCAGCTGGTTTAGACCAAAGAGCTTTAGCAATCGGTGTTGCTGGTTTAGCAGATTTTTTTGCAAAAAAGAAAATATCTTTTGAGAGCGAAGAAGCTAAAAAATGGAACAACGATATTTTTGAAACAATGTACAAAGCAGCTGTTGAAGAATCAATGAATATTGCCGAAGAAAAAGGACAAAATTATCCTTCATGGGAAGGAAGTTTATACTCTGTTGGTGAGACATATATTGAAGGTTGGTCACCAAAACCAGACGGAGAACCAATTCCTATGTATAATAGCCTTCTTTTAGGTCTTATGCCAACAGCTTCTTCAGCAATTTTACTAGGGTCTTTTGAATCATTCGAACCAGTTACTGCTAATTTATTTACTAGACGTGTAGGTCAAGGAGAATTTTTAATTGTGAACAAATACTTGGTAAATGAATTGATTGAAAATGAATTATGGGATTCAGAAATGATTGATAAAGTTATTAAAAACAAAGGTAGCATCCAAAATATTGTTGAAATACCAGAAGATATAAGATTTAGATATAAAGATGTTTGGGAGATACCACAAAGAGTTTTATTAGATTTAGCAATAATTAGAAACAAATATGTTGACCAATCACAATCTTTGAATGTGTATCACGTTGATGCCAAATATGGTAAAATAGCTAGTGCGCTTATGTATGCTTGGAAAGGTGGTTTAAAAACAGGTGTTTACTATACAAGAACAAAATCTAAACTAGAGGCCAATTCTAAATTAGCAACCCAACAAATAAACGTTATAAAAAAACCAAAAGATAGTCAGTTTGAATGTTTTGGCTGTTCAGCTTAAAGAAAAAAACGCTAAAAATTAAAAAGGGCCCCAAAAAGGCCCTTTTTTTATTTATATATTTACTTACAAAATTTTTTAATTACCATATTTATGTAAAAATATAAGTATGGCTGAAATAAAATATATCAATATAAATTATCCCTTTAAAAATAGTCCAAAAGGTTTTTTCTTGGATTTAACTAGTGACGAGAATACGGCAATAAAAGCTGATTTGATGCATTTAATATTAACTAGGAAAGGTCAAAGACTTTATAATCCAGATTTTGGTACTGATTTACTTAGATATATTTTTGAACCTGAAGATGGTTTAACTTTATCAAAAATAAAAGAAGAAATTGATGCAGCTGTAAATAAATATTTACCAAAACTAAAGGTAAATGAAATAACGGTTGAACCATCAGAATTAAATGACCATGCAGCTGTGGTTAGGTTTGACTATACAATAACAGATGATGTTTTCACAACTACTGACTTCGTAATAATAAATATTTAATATGGCACAAGGAATCAATTACACTTCACGTAACTTTGCGGATATAAGAACTGACCTAGTAAATATGGTTAGGCAATATTACCCAGATATTTTTAATGATTTTAACGATGCATCTGTTGGTATGATGTTATTGGAGCTAAACGCAGCCGTTGGGGATATGTTATCCTATAATACAGATAGGATGTTTCAAGAAACTCAAATTGATTATGCACAACAAAGACAATCAATACTATCTTTGGCTAGGACATTTGGTTTAAAAATTCCAGGAAAACGTCCAAGTGTAACAATAGTTGATTTTTCAGTTACCGTTCCACCATTTGGTGATACGTTCGATGTATCATATGCACCAGTTATAAGAGCTGGTGCTCAAGTTAGTGGTGCTGGTAAAGTATTTGAAACACAATATGATATAGATTTCTCAAACCCATTTACGATAGGTGGTATACCAAATAGGTTAATCATTCCAAATTTCAATTCAAATGGTGTTTTAACAACATACACAATTACAAAGAGGGAAATGGTTATAAATGGTTTTACAAAAATATTTACTAGAACAATATCAGCCAATGACGTAAGACCTTTTTTCCAAATAATATTACCAGAAAATAATGTTTTATCAATCGATTCAATAATAGCTTTGCAAGGTACAAACTATACTCAAGACCCTTCTTTAGACCAATTTTTGGATATTGAAAAAAGATGGTTTGAAATGGATGCATTGGCTGAAAGTGAAATTTTCCTAGAAGATAACTTAGTAGCTAGTGATAATGCTGGTATTAGACCTGGAAAATGGATAACTGTAACCAAAAAATTTATTCGTGAATATACCGACTTAGGATTCACCAAAATAACGTTTGGTGGTGGTAGCCAAGATGTTAGTAGTTTATGTGATTTTGATGTAAATCCAGCTTTGGTTAACCAGATTGGAGACTTTATAAATAATACAGCTTTGGGAGAAACCCCAACCGCAAACACAACAATGTTTGTAAAGTATAGAGTGGGTGGCGGAGGAGATACAAATTTAGGTCCAAATGTATTAACTAGTATTGGTTTGGTAAATATGACGGTAAATGGTTCAAATCAAACAATAAATAATTCTGTCAGAGCTTCACTTAGAGTAAATAATCCTTTGCCAGCATTGGGCGGAAAAGACGCTCCTAGTGTTGAAGAAATTAGAAATTTTGTTAAATATAATTTTTCAGCACAAAATAGAGCCGTAACTATCAAGGATTATCAAAGTAGAATTTCTTTAATGCCTGGTCAATTTGGGGTTCCATTTAGATGTGGTGTATTTGAAGAACAGAATAAAATTAAAGTTTATATATTAGGATTAGATTCAAATAGTAAACTTACAAATTCATCAACTTCAACACTTAGGAACAACATTGCAACTTATTTGGCTGATTATAGAATGTTAAACGATTATGTTCAAATTTCTAATGGTAAAATTATAAATTTAGCTTTAGAAATTGATTTATTTGTTGACAAAAAAGCACCACAATCACAAATAATTTCTCAAGTAATATCGAGCGTTCAAAGTTTTATGGATATAAATAAATTTCAAATGGGTGACAACATATATTTGTCACCTTTGATTGAAAATATAAATAACGTTGGTGGTGTGTTAAATGTAATCGATTTAAGAATCTTCAATAAAGTTGGTAATGGATATAGTGTTAATGAAATATCACAACCATACATCGACCCAGCTACAAGACAAATAGATATAGCAACTGACTATACTTTATTTGGAGACCCAATTACAATGTTTGAGATAAAATTTCCAGCGCAAGATATTAAAGTTAGAGTTAAATCATAAGGTTTCCTTACTTAAACTTTTTTGTATATTTAAATAAAAAAAATTAATATGAGTGGATGTAATTGTAAAAGCAAAGTACCTATGGAAGGATTGACAAATAATCAAAGTCAACCAACATCATTTTTTAAAAATTTTATAAAATATAGTTTAAAAACATTAATGTTTTTAATTTTTTTAATGATGATGCCATTGATGGTATTGTATATTATTTATTTGTCATTTAATATGATTGTATTAAATGGTAACATAGATATTAAACCTTTATTATTGGCTATTGGTGATAAATTCAGACCAAAAGATGATGAAGACTATTCAATTGACGATTTTGAAAATCTAACAGAAGATGATGTTATTTTGTTAAATGTTGAGGATATAACAGAAAAAACAAATTAAAAATTAATGTCTGAATCAATAAGAATAAGAACATCACCAAATGGTGGGGATAAATACGTAAAAGTCAAAATAGACAATGATATTGATTTTGTTGAAATCCTTTCATTGAGCATAAGTCAAGATGAATTATATCAGAACTTTTGCTCTGATTATGGTGTTGTTGCTGGTAGAGTTATAATAAACAGTGGTTTTGGAGTTCCAAATGCAAAGGTAAGCATATTCATACCGATTGATGAAGTTGATAAAGGAGATGTTGAAATATCTGGTCTTTATCCATATGATACAGTTACAGATAAAAATAGTGATGGTGTTAGGTATAATTTACTAGCTAGACAATCAGGCTCAGATAATGATTGTTTTACTCCAGTTGGTTCTTTCCCAAGCAAAAGAGAAGTTTTAGATAATTCAGATGTTTTAGAGGTTTATTGTAAATACTATAGATTCACAACAACAA
>Ga0209085_1000292_pt1 | contig 37548 bp, 43 predicted proteins | sample C_131016_EF_Meta_FD_187310 | JGI IMG/M metagenome (GOLD analysis project Ga0209085, IMG submission 187310) | Freshwater microbial communities from Lake Croche, Canada to study carbon cycling - C_131016_EF_MetaG (SPAdes) (version 2) | ecosystem: Environmental > Aquatic > Freshwater > Lake...
ATAGGCTTTTTTCTTAATTTGTACTGTTAAAAAGCGAATATTATACTGTTTTTCTTCCTTGTCCACTTTCCTACCTTGTCCTCCTTGTCTGCACTACACCCAATTTTTAAAAACCTACCCTTGAAAGGGGATAGGGGCTAGGGAGAATTTTCGAGTAGGTAACTTACAGCAAATGTAAATCTCGTTACGCCACAACTTTAAAACCAAAACCCATGCGTGGCTTCGAGAGAGCCCCTTGGTTAAGCAAGCTTATCCGGTCTCAAATTGCTGTAAATATGTAGAAGCTTAACAGTCTTGGGCGCAGGGAAAAACGGAGAAGAAGAGATTTGAACTCTTGAAGGGTTTCCCCTTAGCGGTTTTCGAGACCGCCGCAATCAACCACTCTGCCACTTCTCCTGATGGACTATCAACTTAATTATATATCACTTAGTTCATTAAGAAATTATTTGTCAAGCTAATGAAGTATTGTATATTGTAGCGTAAACAGTTGAGACCCCCTGAGGCTTCTGAGACCCTTTGTTCTTAATCCGCACGCGCACCCCTTTTGTCAGCCGTTTTTTGGGGCGACCAGGACGATTTGTGCGAATGAACTCATAACAGATCTCAAATAGCAGGTTGCCGTAACGTTGTTCACCATCAGTTAAAAGACTCAAACTCTTTTTAAGGACTAAATAAGAAAGTTATTTCTGTGTAAGTCCTAATATGGTGTCTTTAATGCTATGATTTCCTACATTGCTATGTTTTCCAACCTTATTTATTTCAGCAATTGCTTGGTAAAGAAATTCTAGCATTACTCCCAAACTCAGTTTCATTTGCTCCATCTAGTCCCTTTTCAACCAATACATATTTATTATGGGTATAACCTGTTTCTGTTGTCAAAATTTTAATTTGGAATTGCTGTTAGTCGAGGGCTACAAGGCTGATTTTTCGTTGAGATTTATTAGCAATAAGGTCTTACTATTGCGACTATTCTCAATAAAGACTATCTTATTGATTCTTGCGCTTACCTTGAACGGACAATACAACTAAACTTAATGCTTAAAACTATGAAATCTATTATTGTTGGTTTATTTCAGAAGTTCGGTTATGAAGTGCGCAAAGATCCTTGGCTCAGACAAAAAGACTTGCTGCAAGATATCTCAAGCCCAACTATTTTTGATGTAGGCGCACATTTTGGAGTAACATGTAAGATATTCCATAAAAATTTTCCCAATTCCAAAATATACGCCTTTGAACCATTTCCTGAAGCATTTTCTATCCTGAAAAAGGAACTAGATGGAATTAAGGGAATAGATTTGGTCAACCTTGCTCTTTCCGATTCTATTGGTACTGCCCTTTTCAATGTCAATTCTGAGTCTTCAACAAACTCTCTCTATTCTACTCATAAAAGCGCAAAAGATATCTGGGGAGAGGGTTTACTAGATACAGTCCGGCAAATTTCTGTGCCCACAAGCACAATTGATCAGTATTGTGAACAAGTTGGTATTGACACCATAGATTTACTTAAACTAGATGTTCAGGGTGCCGAACCACTGGTCTTAAAAGGGGCAGAGAAAAAAATACAACAACGTAAGATACGATTGGTTTACACAGAAATAGCTACTCTACCCAGTTACGATGGTCAGTTAGAGCTGCATGAGTTTCTAGAGATGATGAAAAATTACGGTTTTAGTCTGTATAACTTCTATAATCTATCCTATATATCGGGACAACTTAGACAAGTAGATGCTATCTTTGTCAGATCTGAGTTAATCGGAGAGGGTTAGATAACACCTAATCCCTCCTCAAACGCATCTAAGATGCGTTTGAGCTTACTTAGCCTAGGCGATCCATAATTTTCAACACCAGTCGATTGATTAGCGTTGGTTGTAGTAAATCAGTACGATCATCATCTAGCTCTATACGAGAAAAGATCGAGAAACCGCTACTCATATATATTAATGCACTACATCGGCGCATTAACTCTAATTCAATCAGCATATCAAAGATGATATCCCTATTAATGGGTTTAAAAATATTATTTTGCGAGATAGCATGCAGAGGTCCACTATCTGCTTCAAGAAAAATCTTTGGCGGTACCACCAAATCAGGTAACAGTGCTCGGAGCGGTTCTACTACCACTGGTGCATCACAAAACAGAACTGGGCGAGCTTGATACAATTGCTTAGTTCTTTGCATACGCTTGACTCGATTAGCAACAGTTTTTAAAAAACTTTGTTGACTAGGACCGAGTTCTTTAGCAGGGATCAAGGAATCAGGCATGTTATCGAAAAAACGTCCATGCACGCCTGTTCGGTGCATATCCACTTTCGCATTTAGACGTAGTTGTTGTACCAATTCCCAAGGATCTAACCAATACGCAGCTCGTGAACCAATGTTTTCACCATTGCCATGTCGTATGTGAATAGCAATGCCAGGGCATTCTCCTAATGTTTTCTGCCAAATTCGGTCGGCAGCAGTTCGAATATCAACACTCATCTGTAGTGCCTTTAAAAAAGATCGCACTAATGTCCTTGGAGGTTCAGGGAAAATCCACTGGTTGAACACTACTGTAGGTTCAGGACGATCTAGATCTGAAGTTGCTAGTGCATTAATGGTGTCAATTTCATTTTGAGTGTGTTTCATGTGTGCTGTTGCGGCTAATGTTGCAGCATTCCATTTTTCAGGAAAGAATGGAGGCTTATAAACTATATCTGCTACTTCGTCACCGCAAATGACGGGTATTCCTACAAGCAAAGGATCTACATCAAAAAATTGCTTAAAGCAGTTGTGCGTGGTGGTCTCATCGGGGTTGAAGCGTGAACCTCGCCAGTCAATCACTAGGGTCCGATTGGTTGTCTTGGCATAAAACCAGGCAGCAACAAGACATGACAAATGGTCGCCAATCCCGCCATTAGTATATCGTGCCACTACTACCCGATTTACTTCTATTGTCATTAACTTAATCCTTTTTTATGGTTAAAATAATTGTAACCGTTCAATTGTAACCGTTCAGAAGGCCAATCTAGCTAGCTGTAAATAATTCGTTCCTGGGCAAGTAGATGGCTATGAGAACCAAGCCCCGTCAGTATCACCGATAAAAAACTGTTTGCCAATTTAACTCTAATGCAGTATTATGTATATACACTTAGCGTAAATTTTAGAGAAATTCCGAGATGACAGATATCAAGCGTGCTTTAATTACGGGTATCACAGGACAAGATGGATCATATTTGAGTGAGTTACTTTTAGAGAAAGGTTACGAGGTACATGGAATCATTCGTAGAACCTCGACATTTAATACTGACCGGATTGATCATATCTATCAAGATCCCCACCAAAGCGAAGCTCAATTATTTTTACACTATGGAGATTTAACTGACGGCACAACGGTGAGAAGACTAGTTGAACAAATCAAGCCCTCAGAGATTTATAATCTAGGAGCGCAGTCTCATGTCAGGGTCAGTTTTGACTCACCAGAATATACAGTAGACACAGTAGGGATGGGTACATTACGTCTACTAGAAGCAATTCGCGACTATCAACACAGAACAGGAGAGCAAGTTCGTTTTTATCAAGCTGGATCTTCGGAAATGTTTGGTTTAGTACAAGAAATACCACAAAAAGAAACCACCCCTTTTTATCCGCGTAGTCCCTATGCTTGTGCTAAAGTATATGCCCATTGGCAAACAATAAACTATAGAGAGTCCTATAACCTTTTTGCTTGTAATGGTATTTTATTCAACCACGAATCACCTCGTCGTGGCGAAACTTTTGTCACTCGTAAAATTACTCGTGCTTTAGCCCATATATTACAAGGTAAACAAAGTAAAATCTATTTAGGTAATCTAGATTCTAAAAGAGATTGGGGCTACGCAAAAGACTATGTTAAGGCTATGTGGCTAATGTTACAGCAAGAAAAACCAGATGATTATGTGGTAGCAACAGGCGAAACATATTCAGTCAAAGAATTTCTGGAACTGGCTTTTAACTTTGTCAATCTTAATTGGCAGGATTATGTGGTTTTTGATCAACGTTACTTACGTCCTGCTGAAGTCGATTTATTGATTGGTGATCCTAGTAAAGCAAAAAAACAACTAGGTTGGGAACCTTCGGTAACCTTTAAAGAGTTAGTTTATTTAATGGTAGAAGCAGATCTAGAAGCACTAGGAATAACCTCTCCCAATGGAGAAAAAAGCACAAATGGCTATCAAGATAATGCCTTTATTCGGCATAAGATTAATGTTAATACCGTAGACTAATTTGAGCTCAGGTAAGAGGCGTAGCCTTGAAGTGGACTTTGATAGTTGATTGAAGAATAGATCATTTAAGTGTGTTGAGAGCTTATAAAGAAAATGTTAGAGTTAACCGATAAAAAAATCTTGGTCACAGGTGGAGCAGGTTTTCTTGGTAAGCAAGTGGTCAATCAATTGATTGTTGCAGGTGCCGAGCCTAATAAAATAACCATAACACGCTCAAAAGATTGCGACTTGCGACTCCTAGAAAACTGTTATAAAGCAGTTGAGCAACAAAATATAGTAGTTCATTTAGCAGCTCATGTCGGCGGCATTGGACTGAATAAGGAAAAGCCAGCTGAGCTATTCTATGACAATTTGATTATGGGAGCACAGTTAATTCATGCTGCTTATCAAACAGGAGTAGAAAAGTTTGTCTGTGTAGGGACAATCTGTGCCTATCCTAAGTTTACCCCTGTACCTTTCCGTGAAGATGACCTTTGGAATGGCTATCCTGAGGAAACTAATGCTCCTTATGGGATCGCTAAGAAAGCTCTTTTAGTTCAGCTACAGTCCTATAACCAACAGTATGGCTTTAATGGCATCTATCTCTTACCAGTCAATATGTACGGACCAGAAGATAATTTTGATCCGCGCAGTTCTCATGTCATTCCAGCACTGATTCACAAAATCCACCAAGCCCAAACCAAAGGAGAAAAAAGCATTGCTGTTTGGGGAGATGGGAGTCCCACAAGGGAGTTTATCTATTCTAGTGATGCAGCTAAGGGTATTGTTATGGCTACGCAGGCTTACAATTCTCCCGAGCCCGTCAATCTAGGGACTAATACAGAAATCTCAATTAAAGATTTAGTTCTTCTCATTAGTCAAATTATGGAGTTTAAAGGAGAAATAGTCTGGCAAGTAGAACAACCCAATGGACAACCGCGCCGTTGCTTAGATACTGAACGTGCTCAAAAAGCGTTCGGCTTTCTCGCTGAGACTCAACTATCAGAAGGTCTGGCTAAAACCGTGCAATGGTATCGTGAACATTTGGGGTAGGGGTGTTCCTTACTAGAACAGAGTTTTTTGCTTCTCCTATCTCCCTAAGCTAGTGAACATTTAAGTTGCTTACTCTTCAAGCATCCCCACACCCCACACCCACTCGCCCTGTTAAAACGCATCTTAGATGCGTTTTATCTTATCTCACAAATTGGGGCATGACTTCAGCAGCCGTATAGACCCCATAGAGTTGACGTTGATGGAGGGCAAAACCACTCTTTAAATAGCCAAAGGCAGGTCCACAGACATTAGCCGCCATGCTAGTCTCATCCCCTAGGGTAAAAGTATGTGTAGAGATTTTCCCTTCAAAGGTTCTGCCTGTAACCTTAACATTAGTGCTAAGTGGTTTTTTGGCATTACGAGTATCGACCACGCCACCTACTTTGACTTGAGTACGGGAACAAACCCCCAAACGTTCTAACATCAGGTCATCAGCGTGCTCCATATTCTCTAGAGTCAGAATACCTCCTGTTGTTTCTAAGAGGGCTTCTACTTCCTCATCTGTCATCGCTCTAGCCTTTTCTACACTATAGCCAGGTAAATGCGCTATATCTTCTCTAATTGTCGCTCTATAGGCTGAGTAATGAGCAATTCCTACGCCAAAGGTAATTTCTACCTGATGTACCTCGCTATAGCTTTGGGCGGCAATATTGGCAGCAGCCGTTAACAGTCCAGGTGTTGCTCCACAACCAGTTAAATAGGTAATGCCAGCAGTTTGTAGTTGCTCTTGCTTTTTCAGCATCATCTCTAAAGCACTGGTTCTTTTTAGGGCATCAACTAGCACACCTCGCCAGCCCATTTCTCGAAACAGATCGACTACCTCTGACATGAAATTATTAGGTAAATTGGGTAAAGCCAGAAAATAGCCATCTACTTCTGCTCGTTCAATTAAATCTTTAATACTATTTGAGGATCTACTGCCCAGATGACCCACAGAACCCTTTTGCTGATAGGTCTCAATAGCCAGATCCACATCTAGTCCTTCTGGTTGATATAAATAGCCACCTAGATCAGCGGTAGCTACTTGGATCATTTCCTTTTTTAAAGCTAAGACTCTAGCGGCTGCCTGTCCTAAGCCACCAAACCCTAAGACTCCTACCCGCAGGGGTTTTATACTATTTACTCTGCTCATTTTTTCTCTAGATTCTGCAATACAACCTATTATAAGTCTCAATAAGGCTTCTAACTAAGCTACTTAGCTTATTTCCAGTTTTGCCAAGACTCATTAAAGATAGAAGTATCAGGAAAGGCAGTGGGATTACCACTTTTATTTAAACGCTTCTGTAGTTCACGTAATCTGGAGTCATTTAAGAGGGGGTCTTCTAATAATTGATAAGGAAGAAGATTTTTTTCTAAGCTAAAGAGAGCGGTTTGTCCTGCGGCTGCGCCAGAAGACCATTCAAAAGAATCTACTCGACAGGCAGCGGCCACAAGATGACTCATGGCAATGCTTTTTCCCGTAACCAAAAGATTATCAATTTCTCCAGGAATAAGACTTCTCAGGGGAATTTGGAAAGGATAGGCTATCCCTTGTCCCTTCCTTTCTCCCGCTTTTTCTTTATTGCCTCGTTTTTCTGGAGGAGAGAGAGTCATACAAGGGTGAAAATCAACGGCATAACTTCCAAGCCCTACAGAATCAGGATAAATAATCGATCTTGCGCGTTGTTTCACCTTGTCAGAGGGGCTGCCAGGGCCATCCGATTTTTCTTCCTCTGAGATGAGCGCCAAAAGACGATGGTAAGCATCCACTCCTAGTGTTTTTTTATAGTAATCGACTTGATAGTCTTTTCGAGAGATATCTATTTCTGTAATCGAGAAACCATCTTCCATTAGAGGATAACGACGACCAATAATTCTTCTAGATTCTCTAATGTAGGGAAATTTAGACAGTCCATGTACTGTTCCCATTGGTGAATCTAGTCCTTGGAGATAACGATTATTAGGTTCCTTTGTTTTGAACCCATCTCCTAATTGAGAGTCTGTTGTACCCTCTACTAACCAATAATAGAAACCTAAAGCGTTTTCTTCCCCTTTCTGAAGTGTTTCTATTCGTAGTCCACCCAACCACCCTCCTGAGTTTAATTGTCCTGTAGCTTTTAGTTGTTCCCTCGTATAGATCAAGTTGTCCTTAGATGTCCCTGGACGATAATCATTCCCCCAAGTCCAATTTTGCATAGAGATATCCCCAACAGTTGGGGTCGGAGTGGTGAAATGGAAAGGAGGAAAACTGGTTGCTTGTCCAGGGTTAGGATTACTTATTCGGCGATAGGTGAAAACTAAATCAAAATTAGCTAAATCTTTCCGTTCATAACTGTAGTAGGGAGCATATTGAAGATAAAAGGGAGGCATTTCGTTCTTTTGTGGCTCTGCTGTTTTCTCCATCGCAAAAGTATAAGTAAAGCCCTGTGTACAGTACGTATCCCCTGTTGCACTTGAGGAGGAGGGTTCTAGATAGGAACGGGGGTCAATCCCTAAACGATAGGGGACATCTGCCAATGCTATCAGTTCTCCTGTTTCAGTAGCTTCTATCACATACCAAGAAGTTAGAGCATCCTTTCTGTTATTAGGGGGAACAAATTTAATAATAGTCTTTTGAAACCGGGGTGAGTCTTGATATGTGTAAGCATCTTTTATTGTTTGAGAAAGCGGTTCTGTATTGAGGGGGGGTGTTCCTGGGGCTGGACTATGTTGAATCCCTATAGCACTGACAATCTGTTTTCCTGTCCCTGAACCTGCCACCTTTTGAATATCCAATTCCTTAATGATAGTTGAGGGGAACCATTTAAGCGTTCCTCCTCCTTTACTGGCTGCCTCCTGCAACTCGTCTGTTAGTACTTTTTGTCCATCCTGAGGCAGAAAACACGTTGTACTCACCCAGCAATTACCTTTTGGGTATTTATTTAAACGCGCTTTTAATTCTAGATAACCCCTCGGAAAGAAGTTCAGTTTATTTTGTGTTGGTCGGTCATCTAGTGCTGAAGTACCTTGAGATGAAATTTGTCCACCCACCCAGTCGGTCAGTTCAGTCAAACAGACAGTTTTTCCACCTAAGAGGCTCTCATAAGCTGCCCCTGCACCCGCTAGTCCCCCCCCGACAATGAGAATGTCACATTCTACAGTCTGATTTTTCTGACCAGAGTCCAGTGCAATATTTCTAGTAGGGGCAGCCACAACGGCTAAACTATTGACAAGAGTTAAGGGCAATAGGAGACAAACTTTCAGAACTTTTGAGAGCATAATTATTGCAAGATGTTGAATATTGAGGTAGATTGCATCGATTCAACAATTTTAGTTCTCTTTTAATAGACTTCTTGCAAAAGTCTAGGGAGTAGGGGTGTAGGTAAGTCAAATGCTGACAAGATTCAGAGAAAACTAGATCCAAGTTCATTCATTTGTTTAGGGCAAAATGTTAAGGAAAACTTACAATGTGAGGCGATTAAGATTAACATTTGCTAAAATTTGACTCATAATGCTTGAATTAGTGAAAATTTACAACAGATTTAAGCAGAGAGAACCTCTCTCTCAAAGTGATCCCTCAAGGCTCAAGCTCTACTAGAAAGCTGCTATGAATTTAGAAACTCTCGAATTTATCATCTATCCCGATGGTCGAGTCCAAGAAAAAGTTACTGGTATTGTTGGTTCTTCCTGTCAAGAAGTAACAGCAGCTATTGAAGCGCAACTTGGGCGAGTGGTTACTCAAGAGAAAACATCTGACTACTATAACCAGTCAGTTCATCAATCTCAGCAGATCTCCGAACAGAACAACTGGAGCGATTGGTCTAGCTGAATCCCTAGTTAAAATTATCCCTATCTAAATCTACCTTTACTATGTCACACTTTAGTACGATCAAGACAAGAATCCGGAATCTGTCCGCACTCAAAGCATCTCTCCAAGACCTAGGCTTAAAACCCCTAGAAGGATCTCGCTCGATAAAAGGCTATCAAGGTCAAACTCGTCAAGCTGAAATTGTTTTAGAACAAAGCAATAATTATGACATTGGCTTCAGTTGGAATGGTCAAGAGTATGAATTAGTAGCAGATCTGCAGTATTGGGCACAACCTTTAACAGTAGAAGGCTTTTTAAACAAAGTAACCCAAGGCTATGCTTATCATACAGTCTTAACAGAAACAGGGAAAAGTGGCTTTCAAGTAGCCGAACAACAAAAGAATCAAGATGGTTCTATTCGTCTTGTCATGCAACGCTGGAGTTCTTAATGTCTGAATGGATCTGGGCAACAGAGGGGGAAGAGTCTCGCTCTGGCCTAGAGCCAGAGTTGGGAGGAATATGGCGAGATAGTCCAGAGTCTCGCTCTGGTCTAGAACCAGAACTAGGCGGCGAGAATAGACAAAAGGCAGTCTATGTAGATGAGGTCACCTGTATAGGCTGTAAACATTGTGCTCATGTAGCTCCTAACACCTTTTGTATAGAACTAGAGTTTGGAAGATCTAGGGTATTTAACCAAGATGGCGACCTAGAAGAGACTGTCCAAGAAGCTGTTAATACTTGTCCTGTCGATTGTATTCACTTTGTGGACTACAATGAATTACCTGAACTAGAAGAAGCGAGGAAAAAACAGGTTATTAGACAACTAGGCTTGCCACAAGTTAACCCGATTATTAAACTGGAAAAGTCTAATTCAACACAACCGAACATTTAGCAGGGCGTGGGCGTAGCCGCCTAGAGGGTGTGAGCGTGGGCATAGCCCTCCTGTGCCCCCTTGGTAAGCTGCGTGTGTGGGTGTGGGGAAGATTTTCGAGTAGGGAACTTAAACACGTAGAAGCTTACCTGCGTGAGTAAAAACAGTCCAAATGGCAACAACTCGGTTGACAAATAGAATGTTCTTTAAAGTTAAGCGTTATGCTCAAGATTGTTTACAAAACTTTATATAAAGAGTTAAGCTTATGATAGCAGAGATTTCTAAAGCTTAAAAGGCCAACTAAAGTAACCTAAGATATAATCTGTGACATAAAGTAAATTTAAAGATCTTACAATGAGCGACAATCCAATTTTACAGATTTTAAATATAGGCAAGGCTCTGACTGAAGTACTCAGTGAAAAAGCCCAAGTTACAGTAACAGAAGCCATTAGTGAACTAGAAAAAATCAAAGCCGAACAGACTGAGAATGTGCGACAGTTAATCGTTGAAGTTGAAGAGAGAGCCAATCAAAAAACAAGAACAACAACAGGACCTAGCCAAATCATCATCAGTGAGCCAGAAAAAGATATCCAAGAAGTGTTAGACGAACTGAGAGCAGAAATAGCCAGTCTCAGAAATGAACTGAAAAATTGGGCGGTTCTTGCCCCTCGCAAAAACGAAACCAAAAATCTTTCTAATCCCCTTTCCTAATTAATCTTAATTTTGTAAACGAGTGTCTGCCCTCTCTACTATCAATGTGAACTCTCATAACATAATAAAAAAAGCTAAAACACCGAAATTAGCTGCAGGTAAAGAAAAATACCGTTGGAATAGGGAAAACTACTCCATTAACCGTCGCCGCTTTGATATCTGGCGTTTTGTCTTGCTTTTACTCTTTAAACTCTGGCGTAATAGTAAGAAGTGGAGTTATAACGGGAAATTTAGTAAAGAAAAACTACTAGAACGGCAAAAACACCAAGCAGTCTGGATCAGGGAAAACTGCCTAGAGCTAGGACCGACCTTTATCAAAGTAGGTCAGTTATTCTCAACTAGGGCAGATCTATTTCCGGCGCCCTATGTAGAAGAACTAAGTAAGTTGCAAGATCAAGTTCCCTCCTTTGCCTATGAACAGGTAGCCACAATTATAGAAAGAGATTTGGGCAGACCACTAGAGAAACTCTTTCTGGACTTTGAAAGAATACCCCTAGCTGCAGCCTCACTTGGACAAGTACACAAAGCCCAACTTCTGACAGGCGAAGAAGTAGTAGTTAAGGTACAAAGACCAGGGCTAAAACAACTCTTTACTATTGACCTAGCTATCCTGAAAAAAATTGCTCACTACTTCCAAAATCATCCCCGTTGGGGCAAAGGAAGAGACTGGCTAGGCATTTATGAGGAATGCTGTAAAATACTGTGGCTGGAAACCGACTATCTCAATGAAGGGCGCAATGCCGATATTTTTCGCCGGAATTTCCGTAAAGAAAACTGGGTGAAAGTACCCCGCGTTTACTGGCGTTATACTTCACGTCGGGTTTTAACTTTGGAATATCTCCCAGGGATTAAAATAAGTCATTATGAAGCGCTAGAAACAGCAGGATTAAATCGAAAAATATTAGCTACACTGGGAGCGAAGGCCTATCTACAACAAATTTTGTACTATGGGTTTTTCCATGCCGATCCCCATCCAGGGAATTTAGCAGTTAGTGATAACGGCTGCTTGATTTTCTACGATTTTGGCATGATGGGACATATTAAGCCCAATATCAAAGAAAAACTCGTAGATATGCTCTTTGGCATAGCTGAACGCAATGCGGAAAGAATAGTAGTTGCACTAGTAGATATGGGTGCTCTAGTTCCTACCGAGGATATGAGTTCTGTGCGACGCGCAATTCAGTTTATCCTAGAAAATCTGATGGATAAACCCTTTGAGGAACAGTCGGTCGCCGAAATTAGCGATGATCTCTATGAGATAGCTTATGGTCAACCCTTTCGTTTTCCAGCAACTTTTACCTTTGTCATGCGGGCTTTCTCTACCTTAGAGGGAGTAGGAAAAGGTCTTGATCCTGAATTTAACTTTATGGATGTGGCACAACCCTTTGCCATGGAGCTTATGACTAATAATAATGGAAAAAATGTTACAGGCACTATCTTAGATGAGTTAGGGAAACAAGCTGTTCAAGTAAGTAGCACAGCTTTAGGTTTACCTAGACGAATTGAAGATACAATTGAGAAGTTAGAACGTGGAGACATTCGGGTGCGGGTTCGCTCAACTGAGTCAGAGCGACTATTACGTCGTCTGAATATCAGTCAAATGGCGACTAACTATACTATTACGATTTGTACCCTGTTTATTTCAGCAACTATTCTATTTACCAATAGTTATCAAATTGGGGCAGCAGTAGTATTAGTTATTGCCATTGTCCCATTGGTGCTCCTCATTCGTCTTCTGAAACGTCTAGATCGTCTAGATCGCACATTATAGTTTTTTTAAGGCTTAAATTTCTGTTCTCTCATGGTTAAACGACAATCTATTGGAAAGAGTGATGTCGGAATTACTCGCAGTGTGAATCAAGATAGTCATTATCTCGATCAGGAAGGACGCTTCTTTATCGTAGCTGATGGAATGGGTGGCCATGCAGGTGGGCAAGAAGCTAGTCAACTGGCAATTAAAACAATCCGTGAGTATTTTGAAGAACATTGGGATTCTGAAGACCCTTCCAAGCTCCTCATTGAAAAAGCAGTTATGGATGCTAATGAGTCTATCCTGAAAGACCAGCATTTACACCCTGAACGCGATGAAATGGGGACAACAGTGGTAATGGTCCTGTTTAGAAGGGATGGTAACTGGCGAGGACATGTGGGAGATTCACGTCTCTACCGTCTTCGTGATGCCCAACTAGAAAAGATAACCCAAGACCATACTTGGGTCGCTAAAGCCATACAAAGAGGAGATTTAACCCCCGAGCAAGTTAAAACCCATCCCTGGCGTCATGTGCTTTTTCAATGCCTCGGACGGAAAGATCTCCGTGTGATTGATATTGAACCACTCGAAGTTTTACCAGGCGATTTACTATTACTTTGTAGTGATGGTTTAACTGAAGAGGTAAGCGATACCAAAATTAATGACTTGCTACTAAGTGCCGACCCTACTAATTTTGAAGTTACTGCTAGTAATTTAATAGCAGCAGCTAAAGAGGCAGGGGGTTCAGACAATATCACAGTTTTACTGGTTTCTGTTGAACCAGAAGCTTGAAGCTTTAGCAATTACTGCGGCCATAATTTCAGCAGCTAGGCTGATTATTCTAAAAAGCGCAACTACTTTTAAAAGAGTAGCTGTTGCTGTGTGTTGATTATTTAACAACGCTAGCAAAGTGGCTTCAAAAACACCTAGTCCTCCAGGTACCCCAGGGATGACTAAACCACATACCCAAGCTAAGCTAAAAGCTCCCATTAATTCTGTAAAATTACTCAAGCCAAAAGCAGCAGCCGTTAAAATAAAGCCGCTACCTCTTAATAAAATAAAGATAAATTCTCCTAATAAAGGAAGTAGTGGATATTTTTCAATTTTAGTTTTTTTGAACTTTAAGAGTTGATTTAAAACTCTAGGATGAAGAAGGAACAAAAGAAAAATAGAGCCTAATATGCAGCCTAATATAATTTTTGGTTTGAAAGTAGTTTCTATAGTAAAACAGACTAAGCCTAGCCAAACTGCAGCTAAGGCCATTAAAATAGGTTCTAATAACACACTTAAACTGACTAAACTTAAAGAATAACCAGCTTGATGTAAAGTAGAAATACGCAGATAAAAATGCCCTATATTACCTGGCACATATTTATAAATGTTACTTTGTAAATAGAGAGATAAAATTTCTCTTAAATTGAGATTTTTAAGCTGAAATTGACGAAGGATAATATACCAAATATAAGCAGCCCAAGTATGAGCAACAATAGTAATAATTAGTGCCGAAAAAAGTAAGAATAAGCTGAATGTCCCAAGAGTAAAAGAGGTGGTTGCCGAACTATTCTGCCAGATAATCTTACCAATAAAAAGTAAGGAAAGTCCAAAAAAGAGAAAGCGGAAATAACGTTTAAACATCCAGAAAAGATAAAAAATACAAAAAACAGGTTTTATCAAGTATAATTGACTCAGTGTTAGCCGCAAAATCATGTCTTCACGTCCAATCTATCTAGACTCCAATGCCACCACTCCTGTTGATCCAAGAGTACTAGAGACAATGATGCCCTACTTTAGTGAATATTTCGGGAATCCCTCTAGTATCAATCATCTCTATGGATGGGAAGCAGAAGCAGCAGTCAAAAAAGCCCGTCAAATAATAGCCCAATCAATAAATAGCAATCCGTCAGAAATAATCTTTACAAGTGGGGCAACAGAAGCCAACAACTTAGCGCTCAAAGGAGTAGTAGAAGCCTACTTTAGCAAAGGAAAACATCTAATTACCGTAGCCACAGAACATCGGGCCATACTCGATCCTTGTCGCTATCTAGAGAGTTTGGGCTTTACAGTGACAGTATTGCCTGTAGACTCTCAAGGACTAGTTGATTTGGAACAACTTAAAGCCGCTTTACGTCCTGAGACAATTATCGTGTCGATTATGGCAGCTAACAACGAAATAGGAGTATTACAACCACTCCCAGAAATAGGCAAAATTTGTCGAGCTCATGGAGTACTATTTCATACAGATGCCGCCCAAGCAATAGGAAAAATCAGCCTAGATGTTGAGGCGATGAATATAGATCTAATGTCGCTAACTGCCCATAAAATCTATGGACCAAAAGGAATAGGAGCACTATATGTGAGAAGAAAGAACCCAAGAGTAACTTTGATGCCACAAATGCAAGGAGGAGGACAAGAAAAAGGAATACGTCCAGGGACACTCTATACACCGCAAATAGTCGGCTTCGCTAAAGCTATAGAAATAGCCCTCGCAGAACTTCGAAGCGAAACAGAACGTTTAGAAAGACTGAGAAATCAATTATGGCAAGGACTAAACTCGCAAATAGAGGGCATTCATCTAAACGGACACCCGCAAAAAAGACTAGCGAACAACTTGAATATTAGTATTGAAGGAATTGATGGAGCAGCCCTATTATTAGGGTTACAGTCAAAAATTGCCCTATCCTCAGGTTCTGCCTGTACTTCGACAAAAACCGAACCATCTCATGTTTTAAAAGCGTTAGGACATTCCGACGCTTTAGCCTATGCTTCCCTCCGTTTTGGCTTGGGAAGATTCAATAGCGCCGAAGAAATTGAGCAAACTCAGACTATTGTCGGAGAAACTGTCCGGTCTTTACGACAAGCTAAAGTAAAAGTATAGATTGACTAACCAAGTTCTTGTCAATTGTGGATCTTTCAGGTTATATTCAGATCTAAGGATAACCAAAATGTTTAGTTATCCAAGCAACAAGACTTAAATCAGAGCTTAACTTTCTGCGCTCATTCTTTGGCCAGAAAAAGATCAACCCTGCCGATTGGCTCAAGATTGCTGTAAGAAGATCAGTCTAAATTTAAACTTGTTTCCCATTTGTCTGGGCGTAGCCCAGTAAGCCCCGATTAAACAGTGATGAGGAATAGCCAAAATAACGAGCTATCCACTGATTTTTCCGACCAAAGGTCAGTAAAGTTTGTTTGAGAGAAAAAAGAATGAGTCAGTTTTTTATAAGGTTAACCCTCTTTTGATATTTTCTTTTAGTTGTCAATTTTGGAGCACCTCAAATCAGGGTAATCTCGATAGAAGATTTTTAGCACAATACGTTTTCCAACCTAGCGGTTAGAAATTAAGAAATTAGACGAGACAAGAGATCCTTGTCTAGAACTGTTACAGAATAACGGATTAAATCATCAAATATGCCAAAACAAATTATAATAGCCGAGCAACATCATATAGCTGCTGTTTTCTGGGAAGAGCAAATTCAAGAACTCGTAGTTGCAACTGGAAATCAACAAGTTGGTGATATTTACTTAGGCATTGTAGAGAATGTAATACCTGGAATAGATGCGGCCTTTGTGAACATTGGCGATGCTGAACGCAATGGGTTTATTCATGTTACAGATCTAGGTCCAGTTCGGTTAAAAAAGACATCTGGCGCAATAACAGAACTTTTGTCACCACAACAAAAAGTCCTGGTTCAAGTAATGAAAGAACCGACAGGCAGCAAAGGTCCAAGGTTAACAGGCAATATCACCCTACCGGGGCGTTATTTAGTACTTATGCCCTATTCAAAAGGAGTCAACCTCTCCCGCCGAATACGCAGTGAGGAAGAACGCTCCCGTTTACGTGCCCTAGCGATCCTCATTAAACCAGCAGGGATGGGATTACTAGTGAGAACAGAAGCAGAAGGGACAGAAGAAGAAGGGATAATGGAGGACTTAGAATTTCTCCAAAAACAATGGGAACAAATACAACAGCAAACCACCACTACCCGCGCTCCTGCCCTCTTAAACCGAGATGATGATTTCATCCAAAGAGTTCTAAGAGATATGTATAGCGATGATGTCAACCGCATTGTACTAGATTCGCCAGGGGGAGTAAAAAGGGTTAAACAACAACTGATGAATTGGAGTTCTGGCCGTTCACCAGAAGGAGTCTATATTGATTTTCATCGGGAACCACAACCCCTACTCGACTATTTTCGGATCAATGCCGCAGTGCGAGAAGCACTTAAACCAAGAGTAGACCTACCATCAGGGGGTTATATTATTATTGAACCAACAGAAGCTCTAACGGTTATTGATGTCAACTCAGGCTCTTTTACTCGTTCAGCCACCGCTAGAGAGACAGTTCTCTGGACTAATAGTGAAGCAGCTACAGAAATTGCCCGTCAACTGAGACTGCGAAATATTGGAGGAGTGATCATTGTGGATTTCATAGATATGGATACACGCAAAGATCAACTCAAATTAATAGAACATTTTAACCGTGCTCTCAAAACAGATAAAGCCAGACCTCAAATAGCTCAACTCTCAGAATTAGGTTTAGTTGAACTAACTCGCAAGCGGCAGGGAAAAAATACTTACGAACTATTTAGTCAACCTTGTCCCCACTGTGGTGGTTTAGGACATTTAGCACATCTGCCAGGCGAACCAGAACCCCTACGCTTAGAAAACCCAATTGTTCCGACAGTAATTCCCTCTGTTAGTAATAATCCTCGCATCATCGAAAGAATAATCCCACAACCGCCTGATCCAGACATCTTCTTGGAGATCCAACAACTAGAGGAATTTATAGAACCTCCTGCTATAACTAATGAGGATCCCAGCTATCAAAGCGAAGTAGCAGGCAATAATAACAATAATCGTCATCGTCGTCGTCGTCGTCGCAATGAACCCCCTGTCAAGGAGGAAAATCAGCCGCAGCAGCAAGTCCTAAAAATTATCAGTAATCATCCAGAAATAAAAGAACCAGAAAAAACCGATTTTTCTGACCAAAGGTCAGTAATAGCGGAAGTAGCAACAGTTCCAGAAAAAAAAGAACGTCCTCAAAGGGTCAAAAATCGCGAAGAAATTCCCGTTGAACGGATCTCTGTAGAAATGACTGCCCTACAACAAGAGATTTACGCACAGATAGGAGTTTCTCCTTTAGTACTTATTAAAGAGCATGAATTTAAAGAACCTCAATCAGTGATTGTCTCAGTAACTCTACCAGGGGAAACAGCCAAAGAAAGCTTAGAAGAAGCTATAATTCCTCTTCATCCTGAAGCAGAAGAGGAAGAAGAAAATCTAGTCAATGATAGTACTGATGAGGAGTTACTAGAGATAAATTCTCCTCCCCTAACAGAAGAGTCAAAGATAGAATCCCCCACTGAACCAGAAGAAGAGGTTGAACGTCTAGTTAACCGTCGCCGTCGTCAACGTTCTTCAGCTAGAAATGACTCTAAAATCTGAATCGAAGATTCTCGTAAGAGTAATGTCACCTTATGAAGGCATCCCGCCTGCTTTAGTTCATCAACCGCAGAGTTTAATTGCTGGTGTTGATGAAGTGGGACGGGGTTCCCTCTTTGGACCTGTTTTTGCGGCTGTAGTGGTGCTCCCTCTAGAAAATATTCCTGATTTAGTTCAATTAGGGGTAAAAGACAGTAAAAAGCTCTCAGTCCTAGGACGTCAGAAAATGTTTCAAGCCTTACTCTCTTGCGGTTGTACTTATCGTTTAGGTTATGCCACAGCCAAAGAGATTGACCAATTAAATATTCTCCAGGCTTCCCTACTAGCAGGAGCGAGAGCAATTAAGAAACTCAAAGAAGAACCTGTCTGTTGCTTGGTGGATGGTCAATTTCCTCTCCCTAGTCTCTCTATCCCACAATATACTTTAGTTAAAGGGGATACTAGATCTCCTTTAATTGCCGCAGCAAGTATCATCGCTAAGGTCTTTAGGGATGATTTAATTATTCGTTTTGCTAAGAAATATCCTCAATATGGTCTCTCTTCTCATAAAGGTTACCCCACAGCCATGCACCGTCAAGCTTTACAAAAATATGGGGCTTCACCTCAACACCGTTTTTCTTTTGCACCAGTTAAGGCGTTAACAGTTGATTAACATTCTCTTGGGACTGTTGTATGTCTTCTGAACTAACCCATAATCGATAATCTTGTATCAATTGGTGTAAGATTCTCTGTTTAATACGTACTAAAACGCTTTTTAAGAGTCCATTACCTGCCATTTCTAAAAAGTACTTTGGTGTTAACCATAAAGCAGGGGGTAAATCTATCTTGACTTCTAAATTAGCTACTCCTCTCAGATAGGTTTTATTCCCTTGAGTCTGTGGCGTTAATTCTCCTTTCAGGTTTAAAAAGAAACGATCATTGATATAGTCTATCCCTATCATTTGACAGTCTTGAGATTCTAGATAGACCTTTCCATCTCCTTGAGACCAGACTTTTAAAACTACTGTTGGTTGAAAGTGATAAATCTCCATAAAATTAAGAGACCGCATCTTTAAACGGTATCTTTCTTGACCCAATATCTCTATTAATGTGGGGTCAGCTATTGCCGCTACTAATCTCTGTGGCTGACGCAAATAATGTCTAATTGGGATTTCTTCTTCTTTTACTTCTATCTCTAGTCTTTCCGTTGCTGTAAACTTAATTTCTAACATTGAGATTTTTTAAGTATTCCTTAATATTTCTTAATAGTATTTTATCTTATTTAAGTCTTTACTGGGCTACGCCCAGACAAATTAGCCAGTTTCTTAATTCTGAGTGATCAGGGGAAAATTCCTAAAAAAAAGGGGTATTTTGTAACTTTTCTTTACATGCATTGGGCGATTATAGAATTTTTATAGTACAATATTTGAACTAAGAAAGATTTGGGAGACATTATGCAATATTCAGCAGCCATTCAAAGTACGCAAGGAAACCCATTACTTAACTGCATTTGCTGTAATACTTCTTTACCTGGGGTTATGACCATTATTTTCACGCCAAGATCTACCGCCCTCAATTAGATGAAATTAGTACCACTCGCCCGATAGTAGTCTGGCATCGTTCCTGTCACGAGTTCATCTTGAATAGTGCTACCCTATAGCACCAGTCCAGAATTAAGGCTTGACAAAAAAGCATTAATAATCATTTCTAGGCTATCTGGATACTGGGTTCTTTGTTGGTAAATACTGACATTCGAGCTAGGACATGGAGATTATGCACCACGGACAAACAGCGCAAGTCAAACAGATTTTTACGCAGTCCTAAATAAGCTAAAAGGATCTTAACCTGCATTAATAGCATTGCTTTTATTTTTTCTTTTTTTACTCCATTTTATAATTAAGAGACCTTCATTTAACAGTTGATTAACGATTTTTTCCAATTCTTCTTTAGTTTCAAATTCTCTATGAGCAATATATTCTTTGGCAGAATGCCAGACTAATTCTATTAAGTTATAATCTGGACTATAAGGCGGCAAATACTCTAGCTCAATGTTAGGTAATTCTTTTTTTATTTTTTCAACAATTTCTTGCTTTTTATGATAACTATAGCGGTATTCAAATGGACAATATACATACTTTTATGCTAAGAATTTTCCGGAAAAGCAAAATCACAATAACAACAATGAGTAAACCAGTTATGAATATCTCGTAAGGCAATATGTTTAAATGTGTCTTTGATAGCTTGGTCTAATTATTGATAAGTACGAGGAGCGGTTGAGCTCAGATAAGATTTAATTTTTGTGGACGTGATTAGACTTAATATTGAGCAAAAACCTCATCAAACCCTCCATCTAGATCAGACTGGATAAGTTTATATTTAATTTGTTTAGCGTAGTTGAGATACTGCTGGTTATAGGGAAACCTCAAAGAAAGAGATATCCTTTCACCCGAAGGTTTTTAAATCCGTAGCCTGATCTTACCGTGGTCATTGTCAACCCATATAGTAATGTTATTGAGCATTAGTCCATTTAATAACTTTTAGGACTATTGTAGCTCAATGATTCGGGATTTTAGTGACTAACTATCGGGTTCTTAACTGCACAAAAAGGACTATTTTTAGTAGTTATACGGGTTATTAAAGTCTATTTATTTTTTGCTTAAGATAGCGATAACTCTTACTCAGCAAGGATTTAAGAGCTTAAATCTATCATGGTAATATTATTGTTGTAGGGAAGAAGTAGGGACAAAAACAACTATCCCTATCTTCCTACCTTATTGTCCCCCTATAAAATACTGGCGTGTTCCTTTGGCATCAAGTGCTTCACCTAAACGGGTAAGTCCCAGAACATAAGCTGCAGTACGAACTGAGACTCCATAGTCTTGAGATATTTTCCAAGTATTCTTCATCTCTTCTACCATTCTCTGCTGTAGTCTTTGATTGACCTCAGTAGCACTCCAATAAAGACCACTGCGGTTTTGTACCCATTCAAAATAACTGACAGTCACACCACCTGCATTCACTAAAATATCAGGAAAGACAGTAATACCTTTAGATTCTAAAATCTCATCAGCGTCTGAACTGATAGGACCATTAGCTACTTCAAAGATATATTTAGCCTTAATAGAAGCGGCATTATCAGCAGTAATTTGATTTTCTAAAGCGGCAGGAATTAGAATATCGACATCGAGAGATAAAAGTTCAGCATTAGTAATCACTTCCACTTCTTGGTCTTCAATTTTACAAACTGTCCCGTGACAGTAGATACCTTTGATATTATGATGTTCTTTTTTATAGCCTAGAATACTGGTAACATCTAGACCTTTTTCCCGATAAAGGCCGCCTTGAGAGTCACTGATCGCTACTATGCGGTAACCTGCTTGAGCTAATAATTCTGCTATTGTCGCCCCCGCATTGCCAAAACCCTGTACAGCCACACTGGTCTCTTGGGGAGTCCGTCCAAATTTAGCTAAGATGGCCTGAATAATGTAAAAAGCGCCTGTTCCTGTGGCACTTTCTCGCCCTTGAGATCCTCCCATAGCGATAGGTTTACCTGTAACTACGGCTAGAGAGACCTTTCTTTGAATAATACTATACTGATCCATCATCCAACCCATGATCATCGCGTTAGTATAGACATCAGGGGCTAAAATATCAGTATCTGGTCCAATAAAATCAGCTATGGCTTCAATATAGCCACGACTGAGACGTTCTAATTCAGGTTTGGAGAGTTCTTTGGGATCTAAAGTGATTCCACCTTTCGCACCGCCAAAAGGAAGATTCAGTAAGGCGCATTTAAAAGTCATCCAAAAGGCTAAAGACTGCACCTCATCTAAATTAACTTGTGGATGATAGCGAACTCCTCCTTTTCCAGGTCCTCTGGTGTCATCATAACGTACTCGATAACCTTGGAAAATCCGCAGAGAACCATTATCCATTCTCACAGGAATAGATACAATAATACTAGCCTTGGGAGACTGCAGACGGATAATCGCTTCTTCAGATATAGAATAATACTTCAAAGCCTTTTTCAACCGACTGCTAGCATCAGTAAGTAATAACCCAGACATTTCTTGTTTTCTCCTAATGTGTTGATTTATAATGCTCGTTTTAATTACCGTCTTAGCTGGACTCTCAGCGGCAGCGGCTGCAGGGATGAGAATCGCCCTACCTTTATTAATGATAGGGTTACTATACAATGACAAACTCTGGTCAGATGTCCCCCTTCTTTCTACAGTGCAGCCACAGGTTTTAGTAGGTATTCTAACTAGTTGGTCAATTTTTGAACTTCTAGGCTCAAAAAAATTCATGGGGCAGAGAATCATTCAACTAGTCCAGCTACTATTTAGTCTTCCCTGTGGAGCCATGATGGCTATTACAGTTATTAAATTAAGTAATCACCCAATTAAACCTCTTTGGTTATTCGGGTTGATTGGCGGACTTCTGGCACTAGTTTTAAAATTGGTTCATGTTGGCTGGTTTTTTCGACTCAGAGGTATTCCCATTTGGGCTGTTTTTGCCGAGGATGCTTTATGTATTTTTTTAGTTCTAGCTGCCTTCAATGCACCGAAAAATGGGGGACTAATAGCCATGCTACTGCTTTGGTTAGCCATCAGAAGTGCCGATGCTTGGAAAGATTGGCAACAAAAAACAATTCAACAACAGAAACCAGATTGATAGAATAGAGAAAGTATCTGAATCTAACTAGAAAAATATGACACAAGCTACACAGACTCAAACCCAACCAAAAGGCATTCAACTCTCAGAAGCGGCTCTGAAACATCTCTTGATGCTCAAAGAACAACAAGGGACAGATCTTTGTTTACGTGTTGGCGTACGGAATGGCGGTTGCTCTGGAATGTCTTATATGATGGATTTTGAAGATCTCTCCCAAGTCACAGAACATGATGAAGTCTTTGACTATGAAGGATTTAAAATTATTTGTGATCGTAAAAGCCTACTCTATCTCTATGGTCTAATGCTTGACTTTAGTACTGCTTTAATAGGGGGCGGTTTTCAGTTTACTAATCCCAATGCCAGCCAAACCTGTGGCTGTGGTAAGTCTTTTGGGGTTTAAAAAAAAATGACAGAATCAACTCTCACCACTCTAGAAGAAGGCATAGAACGCTATAAAGCAGGGGAAAGCCTAGAAAGTTTACTAGAGGTTTTTAAAGGACTCTCGGAAAGAGAGCCAAAAAATGCGACTGTTTGGGCTTGTTTAGCCTGGCTTTACCTTCTTTTGGATAAACCCAAAACAGCCCTCAAAGCAGCTCAAAAAAGTGTCAAACTAGAAAGTAAATCGCCTCAAGGTCGTGTTAATTTAGCCCTAGCGATGATGGATGCTGGCGAAACTGGGGTACGTCCTCATATCGAAGTAGCTAGTCAAATAATGGCTCTAGATAATCAAATTCGCCAAGATGTACAGGAAAATATCAGGGATGGACTGGAAAGGAAACCAGACTGGAAGAACTTAAAAAGGATTAAAACTTGGTTAATAGGTGAAGAAAGTTAATATGGGCGCTAAACAATCCTTACTCGGACTGAAAGCCGATGATTTTCGTCACCCTCTAGATCAGGAGGCTACGCAAAGTCTGAAACAATTTATCGGACTAGATGTAGCTATTAGAAGTTTTCTGGGGTCAATAGCTCAAGATTTCTTCTACCTCAATAATATTGCCTCTAGTGTCTTAGTCGGTGAAAGACAGCTAAGCGAAATCTACAAGCTGCTGATTGAATCTTGTCAAATTTTAGAAGTAGAACCTCCCCAATTATATGTGCAACAGAACCCTGTTCCTAACGCCTATACCTTGGCTATGCGGGGTTCTCGACCTTTTATCGTTGTACATACTTCTTTGATAGACCTGCTGACTCCAGAGGAACTTCAAGCAGTGATCGCCCATGAGTTAGGACATCTCAAATGTGAACATGGAGTATATCTTACTGCTGCTAATTTGTTAGTTCTAGCTACAGGTCTCTTCTCTAATATCGGCGCTCTGATAGCTGAGTCTTTAAGAGGAAAAATGCTGGAATGGCTCCGTTGTGCGGAATTTAGCTGCGATCGGGCTGCACTACTAGCGGTACAAGACCCGAAAATAATTATGTCTCTTTTGATGAAGCTATCAGGTGGTTCCGTTAAATTAGCACCTTTACTCAATCTAGAGGCTTTTATCGAACAAGCTAGATCTTATGAAGCAATTAGCCAAACAGAATTAGGACAAGTGCTCAAACAAGCTCAAACAGCCCAACTAACCCACCCTGTACCAGTTCTCAGAGCGAAAGAAATAGATCTTTGGGCAGGATCTCGTGAATATTCCCACTTGCTAAAAATACGCAATCCTGCTTATAATAGTAAAGTTAGCATGGGAGAATGGCGGAATTGGTAGACGCACCACACTCAAAATGTGGCGGCCGCGAGGTCATAAGAGTTCGAGTCTCTTCTCTCCCACTCCCTGTAGAAAAGCTTGCTTTATTAGGGAGACCGTGTTAAGATAGTAAATGGCAAAAAGTAAGGGTCGGTGCCCGAGTGGTTAATGGGGGCAGACTGTAAATCTGCTGGCTTATACCTACGTTGGTTCAAATCCAACCCGGCCCACTTTTGCCTGTGTGGCTCAGTGGTAGAGCACACCCTTGGTAAGGGTGAGGTCACGAGTTCAATCCTCGTCACAGGCTTATCTTAAAACCAGCTCCTAGAGTGGGTTTTATACATTTTTACGGCTTATCTAAACTCTTTCGATTCTCAATAAGCTCACCAGTTTTAGTCCTTTTAAGCATTTTTGTGACTTACAGCAAATGTAAATCTATTAAGCCACAACTTAAAAACCAAAACCCGTGCGGGGCTTCCGCCCCGCCCCCTGGTTAAGCAAGCTTATCTGGTCTCAAATTGCTGTAAAATTGGTAGAAGATTGGTAGAAATAAATGGCTGGAATTAATTGACATTAATAGTACTCGCAGCTACAGAAACCGCTAGCAGTGCCTTTGGCACGTTCCCAGCCATAGGCGGCTAGCGTGTAGTTCATGTTCTGCTGACAGACAAATCAATAAGTGTCCTCTTCAGGGAAGACAAAAGAGGCTATTTCTAGTAATTTAGAAGGTAAGTAGGTTAATTTACCAACTTTCTTAAGATTAGCAAAATGTCTACTATAAAATCTCCCTCTCCCTGGTTACTTAGTCTAGCCTACCCTCTCAATTCTTTAATAGTACTTCCTTTCTATTTTTCCAAGCTAGAAGTTGTTGGACGAGAAAATATCCCCTTAACAGGTCCGGTTATTGTGGCACCGACACACCGTTCACGCTGGGATGCTTTAGTAGTTCCCTATGCCGTAGGAAAATGTGCTAGTGGTCGTCACCTTTGGTTTATGGTCACTGAAGATGAAATGAAAGGTTTACAAGGCTGGATAATATCCCGTTTAGGCTGCTTTCCTGTCGATACCAAAAAACCCACCTCAGATAGTATTGTCAAAAGTATTGCCTTACTCCTCAAAGGAGAGATGTTGACTATCTTTCCTGAGGGAAACATTTTTCGCACCGAAGAAGTGCGACCACTCAAGAGAGGTATTGCTGGTATTGCCTTAGATGTAGAAGATGAAAAGCCAGGTATTGGGGTTAAAATACTACCTGTCAGCCTCAAATATAGTCAGCCGTATCCTAGCTGGGGGACTGAAGTTAGCGTTAAAATTGGCACTCCCCTTACTGCTAGTGACTATAGGGAAGAGTCTCACAAACAGAGCTCCATTAAGCTTACAGAAGCTTTAGAAGCCTCTTTGAGCGAACTGCATCAAGCTCCCTCCTATGTCAAAAATAGCAACCTAAAACAAGATAGTTTATCTGTCTAGATTGCTATTATTTATAATGGCGGGAAGAGGATTTGAACCTCTGACCTTCGGGTTATGAGCCCGACGAGCTACCAGGCTGCTCTATCCCGCGTCACTTTTATAAGCATAACATCTCTTTAAGGAAAATAGCAAGCTTTTTTTTTATTTAAGGCATAAATGCCTCAAGAGCGGTTTCAGCTTCCCCTACAGATCGTCTTGGATCAGAGAAATTGCCTCTTCACACCAAGCAACCCAATCCGACTCAAAACGAATCCCTCGTCGTAATGTTAAATAGTGAAATTTTTGCTCTTTAGAAAGGTGATTAATATCCTTAAACTCCTCCTGTTCAATGGACAGGAGGACATTGAGATTTTTTTTATGTGTTTCGCAACGACGTTTTAACTCATTGAGAATGGCTGGACGAGGTACCAGAAAACCTACCTGCGTCTTAATCATTAAATCTTCTCTTATTGTTGTCGGTTCACTAGGCGTTAAAACCCAATTAGCTAAATGTTCTTGACCAAGGGGCGTAATGCTGTAGATATTTTTGTTCGGACGGCTAGTTTGGGTAATCGTTTCTGAACTGACCCAACCTTCAGTTTCTAATTCTCGCAAAGCTTTGTAAACCTGTTGATGGGAAGCCATCCAGTAACAACTGATCTTTTCATCGAATCGCTTCACCATCTCGTAACCACTACAGGGTCCTTCTACCAACAATGAAGCTAACAGCGCATGGGGTAAAGCCATTAATTATAATTTTCTCCTTGACATATGCAATTTGTTTATTATATATTTATATTAAATCAAGTTTATATTCAATTTTTTGCATAGTCATTGTGCGACATATGAGGTTCTAACCTATGCCAACTGCAGAACAGTCAACTAGCTTAGTAGATAGACTACTACCTAAGTCTACAGGAGAAAAGATTATGGCGGTAGTCCTGATAGGAGCGCTCTCCACGACAGGACTGATTACCTATAATTTGCAAAAAGAGTCTAAAACCGTTTCAGCTACGCAACCCATTGTGGCCAAGTCAGTAACAGCGTTAGGTCGTTTAGAACCCAAAGGAGAAGTAATAAAAATAGCTGCTTCTACTAGTGGGAGTAGGGTAGCACAATTACTAGTTAAACAGGGAGATCTAGTCAAAAAAGGACAAGTTATAGCGGTTTTAGATAGCCGAGATCGCCTAGAAGCGGAACTAGAACAAGCCCAAGAACAGGTGCGAGTAAATCAAGCCCGTTTGGCGCAGGTAAGAGCAGGGGCGAAAATAGGGGAAATAGGAGCGCAAAAATCCAACATTGAGAAAATAGAAGCGCAATGGGAAGGAGATCGCCAAACCCAACAAGCGACAGTTAATCGTTTAGAAGCCCAGTTAGAGGGAGAGATAGCCTCGCAAAAAGCTACTGTTAGGAAACTAGAAGCAGAATTAAATAACGCCCGAGCAGAATATATACGCTATCAGGAATTAAAAGAAGAAGGAGTAATTTCAGCCTCAACTTATGACAGTAAAAAATTAAATGCAGAAACCACCCGTCAACAAGTAACAGAAGCGCAAGCCAACCTAAAGAGGATAGAAAAGACAGGGAAGGAGCAAATTAAAGAAGCCAAAGCTGCCTTAGAAAGGATAGAAAAGACAGGGAAGGAGCAAATTAAAGAGGCTAGTTTAACCCTCAATAAAATAGCTGAAGTTCGGCCCGTAGATGTGCAAACTGCCCAAGCAGAAGTAAATTCTGCCTTAGCTACAGTCAAAAAAGCTCAAGCAGAATTAGCCCTTTCCTATATAAGAGCACCGCGTAATGGACAAATTTTAAAAGTCCATACTTGGGAAGGAGAAATAGTCGGGAATGATGGCATTGTCGAATTAGGGGAGACAAATAAAATGATGGCGGTGGCAGAAGTCTATGAAACAGATGTCAAACGGTTACACCTAGGTCAAAAAGCGACTATTACTAGCAGTGCTTTCAATGGAGAAGTAACAGGTAAAATTCAAGAAATAGGCTTACAAATCTATAAAAACAAAGTCTTAGATACTGACCCCACTGCTGCTACTGATGCTCGCATTGTAGAAGTAAAAATTCAACTAGATCCCTCTAGTAGTAATAAGGTTAAAAGCTTGACCAATTTAGAAGTCACCGTCTCTATAAATATATGAAAAAAGCACCTCAATCACATAATATTCCCCTAGCCTGGTTGCAAATCAGTCGAGAAAGAAGCCGTCTTCTTGTAGCCATGGCTGGCATTGCCTTTGCTGATATGTTGATGTTTATTCAATTAGGCTTTCAGACTGCCCTTTATGACAGTAACACCCGACTGCATCAAACTATTAATGCCGATTTAGTTTTAATTAGTCCCCAAGGACGCAATATCGTTAATTTGAGCACCTTTCCTCGACGACGTTTGTATCAAACCTTAAATTTTCCAGGTGTTGCCTCTGCAGAACCTCTTTATACTGATTTTGTAGATTGGAAAAATCCCCAAACTCACAAGAAAACTTCTATTTTATTAATAGGTTTTAATCCTGAAAAATCTGCCTTTCTCATTCCCGAAGTCCAACAAAATCTGGAGCAACTTAAATTACCTGATGTGGTTTTATTTGACAGAGGATCACGGGGGGATTATACAAAGACTCTAACAGATGTAGAACAAGGAAAAACTGTAGTCACAGAAATCCGAGAACGCAAAATAAATATTAAAGGCTTATTTCCCTCTGGTGCTTCTTTTGCTGCAGATGGCAATGTAATGACTAGTGACCTCAATTTTCATCGCATTCTTACCAGTCGTAAACAATCTCAAGTGAGTGCTGGATTAATCAAACTCAAACCAGGGGTTGATCCTCAACAGATGGCTCAAACTTTAAAACTGAGTTTACCCAATGATGTAAAAGTGTTAACTAAGCAAGAATTTGTGGACTTTGAAAAACAATATTGGTCAGAAAATACCTCCATTGGGTTTATTTTTTCCCTCGGTACCGCTATTGGTTTTGTTGTCGGAGTGGTCATTGTCTATCAAATTCTTTCTAGTGATGTAGCTGAACATACAGCAGAATATGCCACTTTAAAAGCGATGGGATATCGTAATTCTTATTTACTTTTAGTTGTTTTTCAAGAAGCTTTTATTTTAGCACTGTTAGGGTTTTTGCCTGGCTCAGGGATTGCCTTTGGCTTGTATGCTCTGACTCGTAATGCTACTAATTTACCTCTTTTTATGACGGTTAGTCGAGAGCTGACAGTACTAATTTTAACGTTATTAATGTGTACTGTTTCTGGCGCAATTGCCACGCAAAAACTTCGCACTTGCGACCCTGCTGATATTTTTTAAACCCCCCCCAACCCCCAACCCCCAACACCCAACTTTTATGTCTACTCTCAGCTTAGATCTTACTAACCCCACTGTTACCAGTCCCCCCGTTATCTCGGTTAGGAATCTTAACCATTATTTCGGGGAAGGTTCTTTACGCAAACAAGCCCTTTTTGACATTAATTTAGATATTTATCCTGGGGAAGTAGTCCTGATGACAGGTCCCTCTGGTTCAGGAAAAACCACTTTGTTAACCCTAATATGTGGTTTACGTTCTCCTCAAGAAGGTAGTTTGAAACTATTAAAGCAAGAATTATTAGGGGCTAGTCCAGAACAATTAATACAGGCTCGTCGCCATATTGGTTATATTTTTCAAGCACATAATTTACTAAAAAGTTTAACTGCTCTGCAAAATGTACGAATGTCATTACAATTACATCCTAATATTCCTCCCGCAGAACGCTCCCAACGAGCAGTTCAAATGCTGGAGGCTGTTGGACTGGAAAAACGTCTAGATTATTATCCCAGTGATCTTTCTGGTGGGCAAAAACAAAGAGTAGCTATAGCACGGGCTTTAGTGAGTCATCCCAAAGTAGTTCTAGCCGATGAACCTACTGCGGCACTAGATAGCACATCGGGACGAGATGTGGTTAACTTAATGCAGAAATTGGCCAAAGAACAAGGCTGCACTATTTTGATGGTGACTCACGATAATCGCATTTTAGATATTGCGGATCGTATTGTCTATATGGAAGATGGGATGTTAGTGAAAAACAAAAACAGTACCAAATAACCTCTTTAAGGAAAATAGCAAGTTTTTTTACTTTAAGGCATAACCAGTTCCCCAATTACCTCTAGACGCTTATACTGATCTATCTTCATAAATTGCTCTGAGAGGGTTTCAGCTACAGTAGGACTAATCCAAGCCATCTGTTTGAGAATTTGGATAGCGACAGCATATTTAGCCCTTTGAGAACCATCTAAGACTTTGATTGTACAACCCATTCCCTGGCCAATGCGTCCAATACATTGAATGCCCTCCGCTCCTGCTTTACTGACTAATTCTCCTTGAGAAAGGCGCATTAATTCTGTATCAAAAGTCCCTTCGCCACTGACCATGTTAGGGTAGTATGTCATTGCTCTAACTACTCTTTCTAAGTCTAGATTTTGTCCTGAGGCTAGATGAGCATAGAGTTGTGCCATTTGCCCAATTTGTAAAAAGTAGGTTGGTGCACCACAGTCGTCATGTGCCCCAATGAACTCTCTGGCAGGCATCCCCAACATTTCTGCTACTTTCGTGAGAATTAACTGTTGCACTGGATGATTCGGCTGTAGATAGCTATGCAGTGGCCAGTTGCGCTGTTGGCAGACAGCCAGCATTCCTGCGTGTTTCCCTGAACAGTTATGCTGTAAGGGACTCTGTTTGCCGCTTGGTGTTGGACATTGTAGCGCTGCTGGATCTACATCTGAATGCCAGAGGACATTAAATACTTGTCTGGCCTGTTCTAAGGTTCCTTGATGAGAACTACAAATAATGGCTAGATCTTTATCTGTTAAGTCATAACGCTCCAAAACTCCTGTGCTAATCGTGGCTAGGGCTTGAAAGGGTTTTAAGGCTGAACGAATAAAAGCTGTAGTTTCTGCACTCCCTGCCACAAACATTACCCTTCCTCTTTCATTGGTGACTACTGCTTCTACTTGATGAATAGACTCGACTAGTCCTTCTCTGAGAAGATGAACTTCTATTGTGGGTGTATTTGTTCTTTTATTTCTGTTCATTGTTATTATGATTTTAAGGACAATTTGGCAAGTATGAACCACAAACCAGAAGCAATACCAATGATAGACATTAAGATCCCTGCTGTTTTTTGTAGCCGTTTCAAAATTGGTTCTATTTGGTAAGCCACAATTAAACGATCTCTGGTGAGGACGGCTTCTGGTTTCTGCCAAACTTGACCATCATACCATCCTGACTCTTCATAAAAGACCTTTTCTGCTTTCAGTCGTTCCCTGATATAGAACCAACCTAGATATAGTCTCAAGACCACTAGTCCCACAAAAATTGTCACCGCTATTGTCCCTGCTAAGAGAAAATAAAGAGGTTTTTTTTGTGGGGGAAAACTTGCTCCCGCTATTGGACCTATTAATAGCCACACCCAAAAACCTACCCAGACTAATTTCTTAATGTATTCCCAGGTTTCCAGTTGTACCCAGCTAAAAAGCCCTGATTGTTTCAGTTCTTCATATTCATTACAGGGTTGTTGTTCGCAAGGAACGGGACAGCTAAATTCTCTCTCTAGGGGATCTTTCATAAAAGAGTTTCTTAGGTTGCTTGATTTTTCTGTTTCTAGGCACCCTCCGTCAGGCTACGCCCATGCAGTGCGCCACTCAATGTGTCCGAAGGTACTCTTGTTGCGTGCCCCCAAAAGGCTTCTAGGTTGTAAAATTCTCTCTCTGTTGGTAAGAAGATGTGAACCAAGATATCCCCATAGTCCATTAAGATCCATGAGGCTTCGTTTTTCCCTTCTACTCGAATAGGTTTTCTGGCATATTCTCCTTCGACTTTTTCTTCTATTGAGTCACAAATTGCTCTCACTTGTGTTCTGGAGAACCCACTCAGTACAATAAAATAGTCTGATAGGTAACATATTTCTGTAACTCTCAGAATTGTGATATCTGCAGCTTTGCGATCATCTGCGGCTTCCACTATAGTATTAACCAGTAATTGAGTTCTGTCGTCTATTTCTTTAATCGGGAGCTGTGATAATGATAGAGGTTGATTCATTCAGTTGTCAGACAAATAAGTTTAAGGACGTCTACTCACTTATTGTAATTAATAACTACAAGCTATGGTTCTTAAGATAAAATTCTTTCCCTATGTTTGTTCTAACCAGTCATAGATTTTATCTAACTGTTCTAGTGTAACTAGCCCATACTGCCAGAGAATCATTGGGAGTGGTCCTCTATTCTGTTCTGCAGACTTTTCAGCTATCGCTAGTGATTCTGATGAGATTTTTAGCTCTTCTTTGAGAAAATGTAACATTTGTCTATAGTTTGAATTATTTGGCATTTTATTAGTATTTCCTGTGCTATTTTTTTTTGTTGCAAAGCAACACCTCAATACTCCTTGAGGTTAATTTTTTCTAATTAAATCAGTTTCTCGTCCTGTTCTGCTATAAGTCACACCAAAGACAGTCAGGATCTATATTGAGTAAATTTTTATAATCTTAACAGTTTTTTTTTTAGAATTGACTCAATGTTCTATTTATGTTATCTTATTTAATTATAAATTGTTTATTTTTTTACAAAAATTTAAATATTGTGAGGTTTTTGGGGAGTTAGGGTAAGCACAGAGTCCCCTATTCCCCAAAACAAAGCTTAATGAGATGATCTTAAGTACTGAATAGCTAAGGGAGTATCGATTTTTAGATCGAGTTTAGCCGCTTCACCACCTTTGAGTTCAATGACTTGATCAACTTTTTCATTCAATGGTCCATAGGTTGGACAGGGTTGCTGAGCACAAGGTGGTACATTATTCTGAATATATTTGACTTTACCATCTCGTAAGAAAATCATATCAAGTGGTATATAAGTATTAAGCATCCAAAATGTGACATATTGCGCTGAACTAAAAACAAATAGCATTCCTCGATTGGGCTGTAGAGTAGTTCTATACATTAGTCCTAATTCTTGCTGCTTAGGAGTTTTGGCTACTTCTAATTCAATAGTATGACCAGCAATTTCTATCTTGGCTTCAATAGGTAGTTCTTGTCCCGTCATAGCATTAGAAGAACAGAGGAGAGAACTGCTCAAAAAAAAAGTTAAAGAAAGCAATAAAGTTTTTTTCATAAATAATATTCTAACTGTCTCGTAAGACATAGCCAACACCGCGTACAGTTTGAATGATTCTTTTTTGTCCCTCTGCTTCTAGTTTGAGACGCAGATAACGGATATAGACTTCAATGACGTTAGACTCACCCCCAAAATCATAACCCCAGACATTTTCTAAAATTCTTTGGCGACTAAGTACCTCGCCTGGGTGAGACATTAGATATTTAAGAAGTTCAAATTCTTTCATGGTTAGATCAATTACTTGTTCATTTATTAGTAAACAACGACTAGAGAGATCTAGCATTAAATCAGCAAACCGCAGGTGTTCTTTAGGTAAATTAACGGGTTGTAGATAGAACTGGACTAGGCGCAAAAAGTCTTTACTGTGATATGGTAACAAAAGATAATCATCAGCCCCTGCATCTAGACAAGCTATTCTCTCTTCCAAGGTCTCCTCCATTAGTAACATCAAGATTAATACTCGATTGCCTGTTGCTCTTACTTCTCGACAAAACTTTATCCCAGCTAGGCCAGTTAAAGAGCGATCTAAAATAATCATTTGCGGTTGTCTTACTTTAACCTCACTCATCGCCTGTTGAAGCTTGGGCACTGTTACCCCTTGATAGCCAATTATTTTGAGATCATAATTGATCTCATTAGCTAGAGTTTCTTCTAGATTAACTAGTAATATACAAGTATCATTGGACATATTTGGGAAAAATCCTTGTTTAAGGTATTGCTAAATAGTTTAAAGTCAAGATACAATGATTGATTGTGAGTTTTTAGAAAAGTCATGAACGCCGAAAGTATCATCAAGTCAATAGAAAAAGAGTACTTAAAAAGCGATCTACCGATAATCCATGTCGGAGATACGATTAAAGTCGGCGTAAAAATCATCGAAGGTGGCAAAGAGCGAATACAGCCCTATGAAGGGGTTGTAATCGGTAAGCGCGGTGGCGGTATTAACGAAAGTATTACAGTGCGACGTGTTTTTCAAAACGTGGGAGTAGAAAGGGTAATTTTACTTCATTCTCCTATAGTTGCCAACATCAAGATTATACGCCGAGGTAAGGTCCGCAGAGCTAAACTCTATTATCTGCGTGACCGCATAGGAAAAGCAACTCGAATCAAACAACGCTTTGACCGCCCAATTTAAAAAAAAACTGAAATAAGTAGCGCACAAAAATGCTTTAATGATCTATAATAAAGATTGTGGCAGACGGGAAACCTCTTGCGCTCTTAGTTCAGTTGGTAGAACGCAGGTCTCCAAAACCTGATGTCGGGGGTTCAAGTCCTCCAGGGCGCGTTAAAAGATAATTGGTGCTGAGAAAAACCTATGAACAAAAAAGAAACGATCAAACCAGAAGAAGAAAAAGTTCAAACAAATAATCAGATAACAGGGTTATTAAAAGAGACACAAGAAGAATTTGCTAAAATAGTCTGGCCAAGCAGACAGCAACTGATCAGTGAATCAATAGCCGTAGTTCTGATGGTGATCTTGGTAGCAACAATTATCTATCTAGTAGATAATTTCTTCGGTTGGGGAGCAAGTTTGATATTTACATGAATCTCGCAGATGAGCAAAGCTCACAGTCAGAACAAGGAAATCCAGAAGAGAGGAAGTCGCATTGGTACGCAGTACAAGTAGCCTCAGGTTGTGAAAAAAGAGTAAAACTCAATCTAGAGCAAAGAATACGTACCTTTAACGTGACAGATAGGATTCTTCAGATAGCCATACCGAAAACGCCGACAGTAAAAGTCAAGAAAGATGGTAGCCGTCAACATAGTGAAGAAAAAGTCTTCCCTGGCTATGTCTTAGTTCAGATGGTAATGGATGATGACGCATGGCAAGTAGTTAAAAATACACCCAATGTCATTAACTTCGTGGGGTTTGAGAAAAAGAGAAGCACAGGTAGAGGGAGAGGACATGTTGAACCCCAACCACTATCACTATCAGAAGTAGATAGAATCTTCAAACAAGCCCAAGAACAAGAAGCCATAGTCAAAATAGACATGGCTATAGGAGACAGAATACTAGTGCTGTCAGGACTGTTCAAAGATTTTGAAGGGGAAGTAATAGAAATTAGCCCCGAACGCAGTAAACTAAAAGCCTTACTGTCAATATTTGGACGAGATACCCCTGTAGAACTAGAATTTAACCAAATCGAGAAACAAAGCTAGTAATGGCCAAAAAAATAGTAGCAGTAGTTAAACTTGCCTTAAACGCAGGAAAAGCCAACCCAGCACCTCCCGTTGGTCCAGCCTTGGGTCAACATGGAGTTAACATCATGGCTTTCTGCAAAGATTACAACGCTAAAACAGCAGACCAAGTAGGCATGGTCATTCCAGTAGAAATATCAGTCTTTGAAGATAAAAGCTTTACCTTCGTACTGAAAACTCCTCCAGCATCTGTCCTGATCAGGAAAGCAGCAGACGTAGACCGTGGTTCAAATGAGCCCAACAAAAAAATAGCAGGCAGCATAACCAATGACCAACTCAGACAGATAGCAGAAACAAAAATGCCAGATCTCAACGCCAACGACATAGACGCAGCAATGCGAATAGTCGCAGGGACAGCCCGCAACATGGGTATCAAAATCAAAGAATAAAGTATAAGTAGACAGGGGAGAAGCCAAGCTTCGTTATTGACCCAAGGAGAAACCATGAGCAAAACATCCCGTCGCCTGAAAGAAGCTTTAGCTAAAGTAGAAGATAGAGCTTACGAACCATTAGAAGCCCTAAAACTACTCAAAGAAACAGCAACCGCAAAATTCGACGAAACAGCAGAAGCACATATCCGTCTAGGTATTGACCCCAAATATACAGACCAACAGTTAAGAACTACTGTAAACTTCCCCAAAGGCACAGGAAAAGTAGTTAGAGTGGCAGTAATTGCGCGGGGAGAAAAGGTACAAGAAGCCATAGCAGCAGGAGCAGATCGAGTTGGTGGGGAAGAACTAATTGAAGAAATACTCGGAGGTATGTTAGACTTCGATATCCTGATAGCCACCACCGACATGATGCCCAAAGTAGCCAAACTAGGGCGATTGCTCGGTCCACGCGGTCTGATGCCCTCTCCAAAAGGAGGAACAGTGACCATGGATCTAACAGGGGCAATAGCTGACTTCAAAGGAGGAAAACAAGAATTCAGAGCAGATAGAACAGGTATAGTGCATGTTTTATTTGGCAAAGCCTCCTTCAGCGCCGAGGATTTACTAGTCAATCTCAAATCACTACAAGAAACGATTGACAGGAACAGACCATCAGGAGCAAAAGGACGTTACTGGCGTACAGTATATGTCTCAGCTTCGATGGGACCTTCGATTCAAGTCGATGTCAACACATTGCGAGACTTGAAATCAGAAGCCTAAAACAAGTTTCCGCATTAAAAGCGGGAAAACCAAAGACAGCAGGTGCCATTGCGCTTAATACCCTGCCGAGGTTGAAGTAATTAAGAGTCCTTTAAATAGGATGACTTATGTACTATTTCGACTCCGGCACCCCGGGGTTATTTAGCATAGCCAAAGCACAACAAGGTTCAAAAAAAAGGAGGTGAATATGGGAAGAACCAGGGAAAATAAAGCTGAAGTCATAGCAGAAATTAAAGATCTGCTCGAAGGATCTCAATTGGCCTTTGTGATTGACTATCAAGGTTTATCTGTGGCAGAAATCACCGATTTACGCCGTCGTCTCAGACCGACAGGCAGTTACTGTAAAATTGCCAAAAATACTTTCTTTCGCCTAGCGATAGAAGGAGACAAAAACTGGCAACCAGTAGAAGAGTTCCTCAAAGGAACCTCAGCCGTGTTAGTCGTTAAAGAAGATATTGGTGGAGCAATCAAAGCCTATAAGAGCTTCCAAAAAGATAGCAAGAAAACAGAACTCCGTGGAGGAGTAATGGAAGGTCGCTCACTGAATAAAGATCAGATAGAAGCGATTGCTAACCTGCCATCTAAAGAGCAACTAATAGCGCAAATTGCTGGAGCAATCAATGCTGTTACAGCCAAGATTGCCATCGGTATCAATCAAGTTCCTTCGTCTATTGCACGTGGGATTAATGCCTACGTTGAGAAAGAAAATCAGCCGCCCGAAGAAGATGCTGCTGCTTGATGTTATGTCCATGAATGATTAATTAAGGAGAAAAAAATGTCCGCTGCTACTGATGAAATTTTAGAAAAGTTAAAAACTATCACTCTCTTAGAAGCTTCTGAATTAGTTAAACAGATTGAAGAAGCCTTCGGAGTGAGCGCTGCTGCCCCTGTTGGAGGACTAGTGGTCGGTCCAGTAGGACCAGGTCCTGAACCCGTTGTAGTTGAAGAGAAGACTGAATTTGATGCGATTCTAGAAGAGGTTCCCGCCGACAAGAAAATCGCTATTCTTAAAGAGGTTCGTACCATTACAGGTTTAGGACTTAAAGAAGCCAAAGACCTCGTAGAAGCTGCTCCTAAAGCGGTTAAAGAAGGCGTCAAGAAAGAAGAAGCAGAAGAGATCAAGAAGAAACTCGAAGCAGCAGGAGCCAAAGTTTCCATCAAATAGTTTATTGACTCCACTCAATCTCTAGTTGTAGGGGCACTCCAAGTGGGTGCCCTATTGACCCCATTAAAGTTAAAAGCGATTTTAGAGGGTGAAGACTGTACGTTCGCTCATTTGGGAAAGACGAAAGGTAATTAAGTCTTACAGAGCCTGAGATGCGGCTGATAAATAGACTCATCGATTTTCATAAGTTTAAGAATCTGTTGTTGGAGAGTAGAAAGAGGCGTAATCAATATATTTGAATCAGGCAAAAAGTAAAGAGAAAGACCCTCAAAAGCCTTGAGTAATT
>Ga0209085_1000296_pt1 | contig 37357 bp, 35 predicted proteins | sample C_131016_EF_Meta_FD_187310 | JGI IMG/M metagenome (GOLD analysis project Ga0209085, IMG submission 187310) | Freshwater microbial communities from Lake Croche, Canada to study carbon cycling - C_131016_EF_MetaG (SPAdes) (version 2) | ecosystem: Environmental > Aquatic > Freshwater > Lake...
GATAGAAGCATCAAGGAGAGTATCTTTGATTTGTTCATCTAGTTCTATTTTTAAACGTGCCACAATAGGATTCTAAAATTTCGTCTTACTTCAGTTTAAATGGTATTTCTTTAGATTGCAAGTCCCTAATCTCGTTTGTGACGTTCCAATTCGTCCTGATGAGGCTGTTCTAGGATCTCAAATCAGTGTGCCGACTCCTGATGGCAGCGTGAAGGTGAAAGTTCCCAAAGGGGTACGTTCGGGGCAATCCCTAAGACTGCGCGGCAAAGGTTGGACATTACCAAAAGGAGGAAGAGGAGACTTATTTGTCAAACTTCAGATTGTCACACCACAAGATCTCAGCCCGCTTGAGCAAGAATACTATGAAAAAATCCAGGCAAATACCAGCTTTAACCCGCGTAAACAGTTAGAGGAGATTAAGTTATGAACTTCAGCCTTTCAAAAATCGTGGTTTCACTCGAAGGAGAGCAACTCTACACCTTTGAATATGCTGCCTTGATTACTGAGACTTCGATTACGCTTGTCCAGTCTTATGTTGAGTTAGGTGTTATTGAACCGATCGGCTCCATGCTTCATTCAGGACAGATTACTCGAATTGCTCAGATTCAACGGTTACGTCAAGACTTAGGACTGAACTTAGTTGGAGCGGCAATGCTGTTAGATATGGCTCAGGAAATTGCTCAATTAAGGGCACAGCTTAAGGTGTATCAGTCTACTTGGCATTAAATCTAAATCAGGAAAACCTATCTAAGAAAATTTATAATGTTCAAAAACTTTTTCTCAACAATTCTGCTCGGACTTGCATTATCGATCTGCCTCTTTTTTGGCGTTGGGCAACCCTCGATCGCTGCTGATCCTTCTCCTGCATTTATATTTGGAGTCAAATTAGCAGCAGTTGCTGAAGTTTCACCGAATGTGAAATCGGAAGTCAATCAGTTTCTCAGATCGATTCCAGCGGGGTATTACACAGTAGGCAATGTTCAAGGGTTGAAAAATCTGTTGAAAAACCGTCAGCCGTTGTTGGTTGATGTGCGCACTGCATCTGAGTATGACTCTGGGTATATCCCTGGTGCGATAAATATTCCGATCCAAACCTTGGCGGACAATTTAGAGCAAATTCCACACAATCGTCCCGTGGTGATGTACTGCTCCTCGGGTTATCGATCAGCAATGGGTGTAATGAGCCTGCATCTGTTGGGTTATGAGAATGTGCAGGGTTTTCCACCTAGCTTTGCAGGTTGGCAAGCAGCAGGAGAAACGATTGCATCCAGGTGATGCACCCAAACAATTATGAGGACTTTTGTAATGAACTCTATCTGTTTTAACGGATCTAAATTTCGCCCGATGCGCCTACTGCTAGCTGCTTTGATCTGCGTTTTACTGGTTGTTTGGAGTCCCAGAAGCGCTTTTGCTGCTATAACGCAAATCGAAGAATATCCAGGGCAAATGCTCTATCAATCCCGGCAAAACCTGCGGGATGAAACTGGAAATTTCTGGCAGGTAGTTGCCTTTAAGCGTATCCATCCAGATGGTAGTGCGATTGTGTACCTGCGGCTAGTGGGACTTCCTGGTGCAGTGGAATTAGATCACACTCAACCGCTTACTCTGACAACATCTCTGGGGCAAAATCTGACCGCTAGGGATGTTTCTAGTGAAATTTCCCACGACACACCAACTCCAGCGAATGTCGGAGAATATGATATTCAGCCTATCCTACCGCAGTTGCAGTCTGAAATTCCCTCTGTCGAGTTAACTTTACTAATGGTAACTGGCTCAGTGATCAATATACAAATCCCATTCACGATGCTCCAAGAGTGGCAAACAATTTCTGCTCGTTGACCAACCACAAAAATCCAAACAGATGAATCCCCAAGGAATATAGAAGTATGGTTTTTCAAGATAATGAAACAATAACTGGCTTGAGTGAACAAGAAGCAGCAAAGCGCTTAGCAGAAGAAGGTTATAACGAACTCACATCCAGGCAAAGTAACGGTTTGTTGTTACTTGCTTGGAACACGATCAAAGACCCTATCTTTCTATTGTTGTTTGGGGGAGGTGTCGTTTATTGGATCTTAGGCGACTTACAGGAAGCCCTGATCTTATTGGGGTTCGTCTTTTTTATTATAGGGATCAGCCTCTATCAAGAAGGCAAAACCGAACATGCACTAGAAGCATTACGCGATCTTTCTAGTCCTCGTGCCTTAGTAATTAGAGATGGAAAACAAAAACGGATTGCTGGGCGAGAAGTGGTACGAGGTGATTTATTAGTACTTAATGAAGGAGATCGCGTTCCAGCCGATGCTAAATTATTGTCCTGCCTGCACCTTTCAACCGATGAGTCATTATTAACAGGAGAATCTCTCCCTGTCAGGAAAGTAGGGATTAAAGCTGGAGAAGATGTAGCAATAATACCCCGTCCTGGTGGAGATGATTTGCCATTTGTTTATTCTGGGACTTTAGTCGTGCAAGGACAGGGAATTGCAGAAGTTCAAGCCATTGGGACTAATACCGAAATGGGTAAAATCGGCAAGTCCCTAAAGGAAGTAAAAATTGAAACAACTGCACTACAAAAAGAGATGGTGCAATTAGTGAACCGATTGTTCAAGATTGCAGTTGCCTTTTGTGTGGTCATTGTGGTGGTTTATGGAATTACCCGAGGAGATTGGCTCAAAGCAATCCTAGCAGGCATTACCCTAGCAATGGCTATCTTACCAAATGAGTTCCCCGTTGTGGTGACCATTTTTCTCGCCTTAGGAGCTTGGCGCATTTCCAAAAAACAAGTTTTAGCGCGGCGGACTTCTGCAGTTGAGAGTTTAGGTTCTGCCACGGTTCTCTGCACAGATAAGACAGGGACTCTAACACTTAATCAGATGACCGTACAACAGTTACTAGCTTACGGTACTCAAGAAACCCCTTTCTTTTCCTATGATGTCTCTTCCCATATACGAGAACCATTGCCAGAAGCCGTCCATGAATTAGTAGAGTTCAGTATTCTCGCTAGTCAGAGAGATCCCTTCGATCCGATGGAAAAAGCGTTTAAGAACTTGGGAGAACGTTTCCTTGCCAATACAGAACACATCCATAACGATTGGCAACTATTACAAGAATATCCCCTTTCTCCTGATCTTTTAGCAATGACTCACGTTTGGCGATCAGCAGATGGCAAACATTATGACATTGCCGCCAAAGGAGCACCAGAAGCCATAGCAGATCTCTGTCACTTCACCCCTGCACAAAGAGAGATTCTAGCGAGTCAAATTAGCGAGATGGCTAACGCAGGACTGAGAATGTTGGGGGTTGCTAAAGCCTCTTTTTTGGGGGCACCAGCGCCATTTTTGCCACCACATCCAGCAATTGATCCTGATCATTTACCCCCTCAACAACATGATTTTCCCTTCCAGTTTTTGGGTTTGGTAGGATTATCTGATCCTGTGCGTCCAACGGTAGCACCTGCTATTGCTGAATGTTATAGTGCAGGTATTCGAGTAGTAATGATCACAGGAGATTACCCTGGTACTGCACAAACTATTGCCCGTCAGATAGGCCTATTCCAAATGGGACCGGTAATGACAGGAGCCGAATTAACTAGTATCAGTGATGCACAACTAGAACAAAGAATTGATAGTATTAATATCTTTGCCCGCGTAGTACCAGAACAAAAGCTACGTATTGTCAATGCTTTAAAAGCTAGAGGGGAAGTCGTGGCAATGACAGGAGATGGGGTAAATGATGCTCCTGCTTTGAAATCAGCCCAGATCGGCATTGCTATGGGAGAAAGAGGTACAGATGTAGCTCGTGAATCCGCAGCCTTAGTACTATTGAATGATGATTTTTCTTCCATCGTTGAATCTGTCAAACTCGGAAGAAGAATTTTCGACAATCTTCGCAAGGCAATGTCTTATCTATTAGCCATTCATATTCCCATTGCAGGCATATCTTTAATACCTGTATTCTTTAAATTACCCCTAGTCTTGTTGCCAATTCATGTAGCGTTCCTTCATCTGATTATAGATCCAGCCTGTTCCGTGGTTTTAGAAGCAGAACCAGCCGAAGCCAATGTGATGAAACGTCCTCCCCGTAACCGGAAAGAACCTCTTTTTGGGAAAAAAACTGTCAGTTCAGCTTTGTTACAGGGAGCAGGAATTTTGGTGCTAATTTTAGCCATCTTTCTGTTCTCTCTATATCGCAAACACGATGAACTCGATGCAAGAGCCTTGACTTTTACTACATTAATTCTGGCTAATTTAGGCTTAATAGTCAGTGGACGTTCAGTTTCCCCTATTAATTTAAAAATATTACAAACCCCTAACCCTGCTTTCTGGTGGGTGATCTTGGGAACAATCTACTTTTTAGCGCTTGTTCTGTATATTCCGTTCTTACGTAAATTATTCAGTTTTTCTTTTTTACACCCAATAGACTTACTAGTTTGTTGTGTAGGTGGAATAATTGCTTTTCTCTGGTTTGAACAAATTAAATTACTCCGGCCCACAAAAAAGTAGCCTTTCCTTCCACTGTGCTCTAGAAGCACTAAACTTCAACAATTACACCGTCTTGCATACGAATCACCCGTTTTGTTTGCGCTGCTACCGTAGGATCATGGGTGACAACCACCACTGTAGTACCTTGTTGATTTAATTCGGTTAGCAGATTCATAATCTCGTGAGAAGTTTTGGAATCTAACGCTCCCGTTGGTTCATCTGCCAAGACTAAAGTCGGATGATTAACCAATGCACGAGCTATAGCCACTCGCTGTTGCTGTCCTCCTGAAAGTTGGCTAGGACGGTTTTTTAAGCGATCACCTAATCCGATCTGTTTTAGGGCTGCGGTCGCTGCTCTCAGTTGTTGAGAGCGTGGTACATCAGCATAAATCATGGGCAGCATGACATTTTCCAATGCGGTTAACCGTGGCAACAAATTGAATTGTTGAAACACAAAGCCAATATATTGATTGCGGATATCAGCCAGTCCATCATCATCTAGCATCGTCAAGTCTCTACCGTCTAGGGTATAGAGTCCACTCGTAGGACGATCCAGACACCCAATAATATTCATTAATGTTGATTTCCCCGAACCCGAAGCCCCCATAATGGCGACATATTCCCCCTCATCGATAGATAGATCAATTTGCTTAAGAATGGGCACATCCAATTCTCCCAAGTGATAGGTTTTCGTGATGTCCTCAAGCGAGATTATATTTACCATAATTATTACTCACTGTGTAGTGCAGTTATCGGATCTAATTTAGCTGCATTATTAGCAGGGATACCACCTGCTAGAACGCCAACGATGAGCGAAAGTCCAAAACCTGTCCAAATTGACCACAACGGTACAATGAAGGGAAATTTAAAGAGGGTAGCAGCAGTAAATGCCAATCCAATGCCCAATCCCACCCCAATTACACCACCAACCGTAGAGATAAGAATTGCCTCAGTCAAAAACTGGCTCAAAATATCCCTACTGGTCGCTCCTACAGCTTTACGAATACCGATTTCTCTTGTTCGTTCCATCACCGAAACCAGCATAATATTAGCAATCCCAATGCCTCCAACGATGAGAGAAATACCTGCTATGGCAACTACCATCAAGGTAAATGACCCCACTACATTAGTAAAGGTATTGATAATGTCAACTTGATTAATGATCCGAAAATCATCGAGGTCTGAAGGATGAATGCGATGTCGTAAACGTAGAATATTTGTTACTTGGAATTGAGCCGAATTAAGCTGATCTTGATTACTTGCTTCTACCCAGAAACCATTAATCGATACACCAGTTAAGGCGTTATTGCCCACAATTTCAGCAGACATATTAGTCAATGGAATATAAATCAGATCATCTAAATCTTGATTACCTACAGAGCCCTTCGCTTCGGCCACTCCTACCACTATGTAGCGTTTGCTCTGAATCCGCAAATCAGCCCCAATTACTTCTTCATCTGGGTTGAACATTTCATCCCTCACCTTTGAGCCAAGAAACGCCACAGGGCGGCCTGCGTCCAAATCTTCTTGACTAAAAAAGAGTCCCTGTTGGGGATGAATGTTTTTCATTTCTGGGTAGTTTAAATCTGTTCCTAAAAGGGTGGTTGCGAAGTTGCGGTTTTCTCGTACTATCTGAATTTGACCACGTTGTAAGAATGCCGAAACTGATTTAGCCGCAGGGACTTGCTTAGCAATAGCCATCGCATCTTCCCAAGTCAAAGTACTAGCTGAACCCAATCCTAAACTGATACCTCCTGTTCTTGCTGCCCCCGCTAAGACCACCATGACGTTTGTTCCCAAGGCTTGGATTTGTAACTCCGTTGACTTTTGCACGCCCTGTCCCACAGAGGTAATCGTAATGACTGAGGAAATCCCAATAATCACGCCCAACATGGTTAAAAATGTCCGTAGTTTATTACTCCACAGTGTTTCAATTGACATGACCAGAATTTTACGGAGAGAGACTCGGCGCTTTCTCGGACGAAGCTTTCGAGCGGTTGGTTGTGAACCTGCAAGCTTTTGCATAGAAAAAAGACTCCTTAATGTCTGCCATTAGAAACCTTACGGGTTCCCGGTGGAAAGCTGAGTAAAACCTTTTCGTTTCCAACTAAACCAGACAGGACTTGAGTTTTGTCATTCACCGTTATACCGACTTTAATAGGTACGAAGACGGGATCACTGTTGTCCTTTGCCACAAATACACCTTGAGCATTATCTTGTTGAACGATTGCCCCAGTTGGCACCACTAGGACGTTTTTCAACTCTCCAGATTTGAACTCCACATTCACATTCATCCCCGAACGCATTAGGTGTTGAGGATCTGGTAGGGATGTCTTCACCTGAAAGCTGGTAACGTTTTGGACCACATCCGACTGAGTAGCAATTTGAGTTACCTTGCCAGTTAAGGTTTTCCCTGGATAGGCATCTGCCTGAATTGTCCCAACTAGACCTATGTGAATTTGGGCAATATTAGCTTCTGCCACCTGAGCAACGATTTGGTTCCTAGAGGCGAGTGACAAGATGGAGGACGAGGTGGCAGAGGTAACCGCACTGCCTGCTGTTGTCGGTGTCACAAAGGAGCCTGGATCGGCAAATTTACGGGCGACAATCCCAGTAAAGGGTGCCCTGATTACCATGTCGTTTAAATTTGTCTGGATAATTTGTACTGCACCTTGAATCGCCCTCACTTGGGCACGGGCTTCCTCAATGTCTTCTGGTCGTGCTCCTACCCGAGAGAGTTCTAAAGCTTCTTTAAATTGCTTGACTTGGGCTTTAGCGCGATCTCTAGTCGTCAGCACTGTAGCATAAGCCTGTTTGGAAATCGCGCCTGCTTGATTCAACGACTTATTACGCTGTAAATCATCTTCGGCTTGGCGGAGCGCAAATTGAGCATCCTGCAATTTAGCCTTGGCCTGAGCGGTATCCTGTTCACGGTTGCCTGCAGTAACCCGTTGTAGGTTCGCATCGGCAGCAGCAAGATTCCCCTGTGCTTGACGTAATTGTCCCTGAAGATTGGAAGCATCCATGTAGGCAAGCACCTGCCCTTTTTGGACATAATCGCCTTCTTTGACTAGCAGTTGCTTCAAAATCCCTGATGCTTTAGGACTCACATTTACTGATACTTCGGGTTGTACCGTCCCATTTGCAGAAACCGTAATTGAGAGATTGCTCCGCTCAACTGAAGCCGTTTGAACCTTACGTGCTGCCTGCTGTTGAGGCACAATAACAAATTGGTTGTAAGCGAGATAGCCAACGCCAATAATGGGGATCAACATTAGTAAACCGAGTAGCCATCGATTTGGTTTTAGGTTACTAATTTTCTTGGTTTTTAAAGAGATGCTCATAGATGGTACCTATAGGTATTGCTAATTTAGTCTTCTTAGGCTGGGTTAAATAATAATTTATATGCTCTCATTACAAGCAAATTAGGTTGTTCAAAGGTAACTAATTAAGTTATTTATATTGTTACTTATAGCATGACATAAGAATGCTTGAAATGATGTATAGAATGATGTTTGACTTGTCTAATTTGTATTTTAAATTCTTTTTTTCTCAATCAAACTATAAAATCATGTTAAATTTTAAGCAATAGGTTAAGATAAGCAATATGAGCAGTAAACTTATTTTAAGTAGCAGTATCTTAATTATTCTGATTATCTGGCAGATTATTAAGAATACTCGTGTTAATAAAATTTGGGATTCACTGAAAACTGAACCCAATCACATTACCTTCACAAAAGACATGGTTGCTGCCTTGCCTACTCCTGTACAACTCTATTTTCTCCATGCCATAGCTATTGGTACTCCCTTGACTTATTCAGTTCAGTTAGCAATGCAGGGCAGTTTTAAATTAGGAAAAAAGTGGCTACCCATGCAGGCAACTGAAATTATCTCTGCCAAAGGCTTTGTCTGGAAAGCAATGGTTGGGGAGGGACTGTTTCAATTCAGTGGGGCAGATTCTTATGCCAGTGACAAGGGGCGACTCCAATTTTCTCTATGGGGACTCTTGCCAATAGTAAATGTTGAAAGTCCTAATATTACTCGTTCGTCTATTGGACGACTGGGTTGTGAACTCATTTTGCTACCTTCAGCCTTGCTTCCTCAACAGGGGGTTACTTGGAAAGCTATCAACGACAATACAATCCAGACAAGTTTGATAATTGATGGTGAACCTGTGACACTCACTTTAGTAATCGACTCCAATGGCAGGATTCTCAATCTCTCATTACCTCGATGGGGCGACCAGACGGCGGATGGTTCCTATGGCTATACTTCCTTTGGTGGCGAGGTTCAGAAAGAACAAAGGTTTGACGGTTTCACAATTCCATCCCAAATGAGCGTAGGCTGGGGTTTTGGGAGTACAAACTATGTTGAGTTCTTTAAAGCCACCATAGAACAAGCTAAGTTCTCCTGAAGAAATTAATTTTATGCTGAACTTTAATCTTTAGTGTTAGTTTATCTGGATAATACCAAGCAAGATTAACACAGTATTAAGCAAGATTTTTTACGTTTTGTATCGAAATCAATCAACCAAGACAATTTATACAAGAAATAATAACTGCTCTTGTAAAAGTATAAAAGAAAGATATATGCGGTCATTTACAACATGCTTTATATAGATTCAGATTAGAAAATAACTGCATTCACGAAAAGTATTGATTTCTAAAGGATAATTATGAGTTCAGTTCTAGTGATGGTAGCAGATGGTGCAATTTCAATTCACATTAAGGATCTTGTAACTATTAATCGAACATTTGTAGTTTTTAATATATGACTAGTCTAACTTCAGAAATTAGTATTGAACCTCTGAATCTATCTGACCCAAAAGTCTTGCTATCAAGTCTTGAATCATTGCATACGACCGTTGAAAATGAAGGACAAATCACCTTTAATCAATGGCGACCACACATTGAGAGGATTGAGTTTCTTTCTAGTGCGCTGAATTTAGCCCAATATTTAGCTTTACGTCGGCATGACTTACGAGATATACAACTCGCACTAATGCCTTGGGGATTGTCCTCCCTAGGAAGGATTGAAGCACGAGTAATGCCCAATCTTGATGCCGTTATTGCTACCCTAAAAATTATTTGTGGACAAGATTCTACAAAACATCTCAACCGCCCACAACTTGAATCCTTTTTTGAAGGTAATCGCTTATTACAGCAGCGCACTGAGGAATTATTTGGCGCAGCCTCGCCCTCTCGTCGAGTCAGAATCATGGTTACATTGCCCACAGAAGCAGCCACAGACTATGCGTTAGTGCGAGAAATTCTCCAACGTGGGGCAAATTGCGTGCGAATTAACTGCGCCCATGATACTCAAGAAACTTGGAAACGTATGATTGATAATGTTCGTCAGGCGGAACAAGAAAACGGGACTTCTTGTAAAGTTATGATGGATCTAGCAGGTCCTAAAATTCGCACAGGAGAAGTACTTGCGCCACTGAATAAAAAACGAGTATTTCGAGGAGATAAGATCTTACTGTCACGTTGCCTACCTAAAAGTGAGGAAGTAGTCCCGTCAAATGTAGACAATTTCCAAACTTGCTGCAGCGTTCCTGAAATTCTTGACATCTTAGTAGTTGATGCACCTGTATATATTGATGATGGCAAGATTCAAGCTCGTGTAGTTGACACACAATACCCATTCCCAGATAAGCAACTAGGAGTATTGCTCCAAGTAACTCATGCTAGTCCTAAAGGGGTTAAACTTCAGCCCGAAAAGGGGTTAAATTTTCCCGACACTATCTTGTCACTCAGTCCACTCACGCCGAAAGATTTATGTGATCTAGATTTTGTCGCAAAACACGCAGATATTATCGGTTACTCTTTTGTACAAAGACCTGCAGATATTGAATTACTTCAACAAGAGTTAAATCAACGTAAAGTTTTTGGTTTAAAGATTCCAGCAATCGTAGCTAAGATTGAAACTTTGATAGCGGTTAGCAATCTGCCAGAGTTAATAATCCAAGCAGGTGGCAAACAATCATTTGGCGTTATGATTGCCAGGGGCGACTTGGCTATTGAAATTGGTTATCAAAGGTTAACAGAAATTCAAGAAGAAATTCTTTGGCTTTGCGAAGCCGCTCATATTCCCGTAATCTGGGCAACTCAAGTACTAGAAAGCTTAGTTAAAAATGGAGTTCCTTCTCGTGGAGAGATGACAGATGCCGCCATGGCTGAACGGGCTGAGTGTGTCATGTTGAATAAAGGACCGTTTATTGCCGAAGCCATAACCATTTTAGATGATGTCCTGATTCGTATGGAAAATCATCAGTTGAAAAAAACACCTCAGTTGCGAGCATTGCATTCTTGGTAAACCTATCTTCTTAAAATAATCAGTTTTCTTGAGGAAACCGCTTATTTTACCAACCTACCTCTACCAAAACAGAAAGTTTTCCTTTCCCATTTGCCCTTTTAAAAATTTCAATAAATCAGTAATAGTTTTACTGATAATAATCCAAATACAATTTTATGAAGACCGCCAAAAAGCCTAAAACAAAATCCAACCCCTCTATTGATTCATCTAAGAGGCTAATCAGTATCGCTCAAAGTAACGTAGATGAAGTTCTGCACTTATTCGATACTTCATTAGAAGGATTAAGTGAATCTGACGCTAAAAGGCGATTAGAGAAATTTGGATTAAATGAGATTGCCCGCGAGCAACCGATTGCCTGGTATATCCAATTGCTCAAAACAATGACTAATCCTCTCTCACTTTTACTGATTGTGCTAGCGATAATTTCACTAGCTACTGGGAGTACAGTCGCTGCTTTGATTATTTTTGCGATGGTAATATTCGGTGGTCTACTACGCTTTTCCCAAGAATTTCAGTCAAATAAAGCTGCTGAGAAACTCAGAGCAATGGTAAGTGCAAAAGCAACAGTGAACCGCAAAGATACTATTACCTATGCTGTGTCGAAAGAAAAGAGGGGAGTGATTGCAGGAAAAGAAATTGCAGTAAAGTTGTTAGTGCCTGGTGATATTATCTTTCTCTCTGCAGGAGATATGATTCCTGCAGATGTTAGGTTGATTGCCGCAAAGGATTTATTTCTCAGTCAGTCCACCCTCACAGGAGAGTCTTTACCTGTCGAAAAGCACACAGAACTCAGCGAGCACAATGAGAAAAACCCATTAGAACTAGTCAATTTCTGTTTCATGGGCACATCAGTAGTCAGTGGTTCTGGCACCGCTGTTGTCGCCGAAACTGGCAGTAATACTTATTTGGCATCCCTAGCTAAAACCGTCAGTGGGCGCAAAGCCCGTACCAGCTTTGATAAAGGTGTCAATGGTGTAACCATGCTGCTGTTACGATTTATGCTGATTATGGCTCCATTGGTATTTGTGATTAATGGCATATTTAAAAAGAATTGGGTTGAGGCGTTCACCTTTGGGTTGTCGGTCGCTGTAGGACTTGCTCCAGAAATGTTACCTGTTATTATCACAGCAAATTTAGCGAAGGGAGCTATCTCCATGTCTGGGAAAAAAGTAATTGTCAAAAATATTGATGCGATTCAAGACTTTGGCTCTATGAATATTCTCTGTACCGATAAAACAGGCACCCTTACCCAAGATAAAATCGTTCTACAAAGACATTTAGATCCCTATGGTCAAGAAAGTGTAAATGTTCTTAAGTATGCTTATCTTAATAGCTTTTACCAAACCGGCTTAAAAAATTTATTGGATATTGCGGTTCTCGATCATAATCAAGAACTTGAATCTTTAGATATTGAGAAAAACTACCAGAAATTTGATGAAATTCCCTTTGACTTCGTTCGTCGGCGGATGTCGGTTGTGCTCGAAGAAAAGGGCAAAGAACATATACTAATTTGCAAAGGTGCAGTAGAAGAAGTTCTAAAAATATGTACCAAAATTAAAGTCAACGACCAAATTTTACCGATGGTCGAGTCAGTCCGTGCCAAAGTTGTGGATTTACAAGAGAATCTCAATTCTGATGGATTACGAGTAATTGCCGTAGCATATAAGGTTATGCCACTAGAGCAATCTCATTATGCAATCGCCGATGAGATTGATTTGATTCTATTAGGTAGCATTGCCTTTCTTGATCCACCTAAAGATTCAGCCGCCCAAGCGATTAAGGCACTTAAGCGCAATGGCGTTGATGTGAAAATTATCACAGGTGATAATGAAATCATTACGCGTAAAATCTGCAAAGATGTCGGCTTGTCTGTCCATCACGTCTTACTAGGTAACGATATTGACTCCTTAGGAGATTATGAATTAGCGGAAGTTGCGTTAACTACAACCATTTTTGCCAAAGTTTCTCCTACACAAAAAGCCAAAATTATTCAAGTACTGCAAACTAAAGGTAACATTGTTGGATATATGGGAGATGGCATTAATGATAGTGCTGCTTTGCGAGAGGCAGACGTGGGTATCTCCGTGGATACAGCAGTAGATATTGCTAAGGAGTCAGCAGACGTCATTTTACTAGAAAAAAACTTGTTGGTTTTGGAATCTGGAGTAATCGAGGGTCGCAAGACTTTTGCCAACATAGTCAAATACATCCGCATGGGAACCAGCTCTAACTTTGGCAATATGTTTAGTGTCTTGGGCGCTAGTGCAATTCTGCCATTTTTACCCATGCAACCAGTACAAATATTGATCAATAATCTTCTCTACGATTTTTCGCAAACTGGGATTCCCTTCGATCTAGTAGATAAAGAAGACCTCGTTAAGCCACCCAAGTGGAAAATTGAAAATATTCGCAGATTTATGATTTTCATTGGACCGATTAGCTCTATTTTTGACTATGCCACCTACGCTTTAATGTGGTTCGTGTTTGGGGCGACTTCTAGAGATAATCAGGCCCTATTCCAAACTGGTTGGTTTGTGGAAAGTCTAATGACTCAAACCCTAATTGTCCATGTGATTCGCACAGCTAAGGTACCGTTTTTCCAGAGTTGCGCCTCTTTACCGATGCTTTTAATTACTGGTACTGTGATGGGAGTTGGTATGTATCTACCCTTTTCTCCAATCGCCACTAGTTTAGGTTTTGTACCTCTGCCCTCTATTTATTTTCTCTGGTTAGCTTTAATCCTGATTTGCTACTGCGTATTGACTCAATTTGTCAAAACTTGGTTTATTAAAAAGTATGGATATACCTAAAGTAACCTAAATTCGGGTTCTGTTGCAAAAAAAAAGATATTCTTCTGATTAGATCATATAATACGAATACTATATAATTTTAAATGAACTACTTAAATGTCAGCTATTTTTTAGTAAGAGTAAATATTTAATATATTGTTAGACAATTTAAACATTTAAAACACTTAAATATACATCATTTAAGACACTCCTATGTGAGCATATATTTATTATTAAGTTATTTAGAAGCGTCCAAGATGAGTAATCCAGAAAGTTTAGAATTCGAGTTCAAGAAATGGTATTACCATAATTGCAAAGATATAGATGAGGCACTTAGCATCATCAATGAACCCCCCATTAAAGCCCCAGGTGAGATGATCACAACCATACGAGAGTAGTTCATTTAAACAGGGTTATCAAAAAATATGACCTAGATATGTTCTACATCGCAGGCCCTGGTCACGGTGGACCAGCACTGGTTGCCAATACATACCTTGAAGGTACCTATAGTGAGATTTATCCTAATATTAGTCAAGACGAAGCTGGCTTAAAAAAACACGAGGGGACACATTGAAACCTTTTGAGACAGAGAAGGAAGCCTATGAGTATGGGTTTAAACCTCTTGGAAACGAGGGGACACATTGAAACAGAAATTGAATGTGTTTTCTCTATGGCTGTTAAAAGTTTAAACCCCTTGGAAACGAGGGGACTTCCCGCTCGCTTTGTTAATTACTGAAGCTACTAAAATTAGCCACGTTCTAACTCTCGTTCTAGGTCATTAAAGTCCACAGTGAAGACATCTACTTATTCACGGGCTAAGGCCGCAAGAAAGTCCCGACGATTTAGTCCAGTCCAGCTATTTGGGTGCGTATTAATTAAGAATAGCCTATTGATTTCATTTCAACTGCTTAATAAAAAATAAAGAAGTTTGTGGACCTATTTTAAACCCGCCTCTATTAGATTTTCCCCAATTCATAATATATTTTTGACCATCTTGACCAAGATTTACATTCATAGAAATTTTGTGTTGTAATTCAGTATATACTCCTAGTTCTAATCCTGGCATTTTAGCAACTTTAACATCTAAAAACTTTTTTGATTTATTTATAATGACAATACCTTTTGAGCCACGTTCAATAAACAACAGATTAGGATTATCTCCACCTTGAAAAATCTCGTTACCATTTCTAAAAAATTGTGGCTGATCTAGCATCAGTTCGTGAAACTTTATCCCAGCTTTTACAACATCATTTTTAGCATCATCTTTATAAATAAATGGTAACCCATCATGTAAAGATAAAATGTAGGCATTTGCAAGCGTAGCTTGCTTATAATCATCAAAATTGTGAAAATCAGTGTTCATAGCTGTATCATGGTTTCGAGCAAAGATCACAGCAGATTCGCCTGGAAGAGCGATTTTATTTTTAGCAGGATTAATTAAAGTTCTTAAGTCTCCATTTTCCCTAAATGCTTGTATCATTAAATCAAGAAGATGAAAATCAGTAACATCCATAATGTTTATATACTCAAAACTTTCATTAATAGTATTTCCTACAACTTCACCATAGTTATATTTGTTAGGAGGAATAACTTTTAATACTTCTCTGAAAAAATCAGGTTCTATATTCCTAGCAGCATCAAAACGAAACCCATCAGCTCCAAGATGAACTAATTTAGTTAAATATTTTTTAGCTTGCTCTCTTACATATGATGTTTCAGTTTTTAAATCTGGTAAATCACATCCTAACCATCCTTCGATCACTTCTTGACGAACAAAATCATGTTTAATACACTTTTTTGGATGAAAGTTTTCTCGGGAAAAATATGGATATTTCAAATGCAATGTATAAGGAAACTCATTAGCCATATGATTTAAAACAACATCAATAATTATCTTTAGATTAATATCCTTTTTGTGAACTAAAGAAATAAGCTTTTGAAGTTCCTTTTCATTACCTAATGGACTTTGAATTTCTTGGAAGTCAATAGGTTGATATCTTCCCCACCAAGAACGCGATGAATTGCTTTTTTGAGGAGGGGATATTTGAATATGAGTAAAACCTAACTCTTTAATTTCTTGTAGTTTTTTAGATTGCAAGACATTAAAAGGTTCATTAAATGCTTGATAAATAACATCGGCTTGAACTGAAGCTACATATGTACTATATATTGTTAATACACTAAAAAATATAAGGATAAAATTTTTTTTCACTAGATTTCCTCTGGCGTCTTACAGTAAATGTAAATCTATTAAGCCACAACTTAAAAACCAAAAGAAGCCCCGCTCCCTGGTTTTGTAAAGCATTTAAAATACTTGACTGAGCTTATTAACCCAACTGACGACGAAAACGAGAGATACTTAAACTGAGTAGAAGTACAGCAAAGCCAACTAAAGCTAAAGTTGGGCGCCAAAGACCTTCTATTCCTATGTCTTTTAGGATTAAACTGCGGGATATTTCTATATAGTGACGCAGTGGGTCTAAAAAGGAAAGTGCTTTAAAAAAAGGTGGCATACTTTCAGTTGGGGCTATGGCGCCTGAAAGTTGAATTATCGGCACATTAAAGAAGAAGGAAATTAAACTAATTTGCTGTTGTGTTTTCACTAAGGTAGCTAATAAAATACCGATACCTATACAGACAAAAATATAGAGACTGGAGAGGAAGACAAAAACAGCAAAATTCCCTCTAAATGGGAGATGAAAGACCACTTTTCCTATAGTAGATGCTAGTAATAAATCTCCTAATAAGAGGACAAAAATAGGAATAATCTTGGCTATTAATATTTCCCAAGCGGCGGCAGGAGTCATTAATAATTGTTCCAGAGTTCCGACATCTTTTTCTTTAATTACAGTTAAAGCAGATATCAAAATTCCTGTTAAGGTTAAGACCAGTCCAATGACTCCAGGGACAAAAAACCAACTACTTGTCAAACCTTGATTATAAAGAAAGATTACTTCTGTTTGAATCAATTGTTTATCTTTAAAATTTGCTAATTTTATGTTATATTGTTGGATAATTTGAGTAATATAACCTTGGGCAATACCTGCAGTATTGGCATCAATTCCATCAATAAATACCTGTATTTCTGCGGTCTTATCTTGGTTAATTTTGCGTTGAAAATCAGGCGGAATAATTACCCCTATAGCCAAGTTACCTTGTCTGACTTGTTGTGAAAGTGTTTCGGCATCTGTTTGATATCCTTTAAAGTTAAAAATATCATTTTCTTTTAAGGCTGAAACTAACTCCCAACTTTCCCTAGTTTGGTTATAGTCTACAACTGAGAGTGTTAAGTTTTTGACATCGGGACTTAAAGCCAGACCAAATAATAACAGTTGCATGGTTGGGGGAAAGAGGAGGAGAAATATTAACTGTTTATTGCGTAAAATTTGGCGGATTTCTTTCAATATTAAGGCAAAGAGGCGACTATTGAGTAAATTACTAAGTAATTTCATATTTTCTAATCAGAGAACTGCATATTTTTCAGAATACGAGAACAAACAAAGAGAAAGAAACAAGAGACAAAAATTAGAATAAAAGGTATATACCAGACACTAGTCCAGCCTGTACCCCTGACAAAGACATCTCGACTGAGAATGATGTAATAATGTGCGGGAACTAAGTTAGAAAGTAGGGAGAGAGGGTAAGGAATGTTACTGACAGGATAGATGAAACCAGAGAGTAAGAAAGCAGTTAAAAATCCTAGGATAGAAGTACCTTGTACTGCTCCAGTTTGATTTTTAGATCTCACCCCAAAAAAGAGACCAAAGGAGACAGCAGATGCTAAAAAAGTGAGTGTTCCTATAATTAAAATTAGGATATTATCTACTATTGGGACTTGAAAGATAATGGTAGCTAAGGTAATAACTACTATCGCCTCTCCAATTGCTATTAAAAAATAGGCTAAACCTTTACCTAGTAACCATTCTACGCTAGTTAAATCAGAAGCATAAACCTGTACAATGGTGCCATCTTGCTTCTCTCTAACCATAGCAATAGCGGCTAACATAGAAGGAAATACCCAAAGAATAACTCCATAGACTCCAGGGACAATATAGAGAGATTCTTTACGTCCTGGATTAAACCATATTCGTATATCAGGTTGAATTTTTTGCTGAGGTATATCCTTCTGAACATTTTGTAAGAAGAATTGAGTTGTCGCTTTAATGCTATTTTGAATTACTCTGGCATTATTGACATCTGTTCCATCAACTGTAACCTGTACTTGAGAGGGTATATCTGATTGAAAATTCTTATAAAATTTAGGAGGAATCACTAATGTTGCCTTAACTTCACCTCGATCTAAACCATCTGGTTGATAGCGAACAGGAACGAATTGATTTGTAGCATAGAGTCTGTCAATATAACTGCGACTAAAGGAAGTATTGTCAAAGTCTCGCACAGAAAGATTAATATTTTTAATCTCTAAGCGAATCGCAAACCCATAGATCAGTAGCATCCCTAAAGGTAAGATAAAGGCTAAGGCTACTGTCAGTCTATCTCTTTGAAATTGGGCTAACTCTTTTGAACATTGGGCTAAAATTCTCTTCATACTTCCGCTCTTTCAATAATGCCAATAAAAGCATCTTCTAAGGAAAATGGTATATTTATCTCAGATTGTAACTCGATCTGAGAATGCTTAAATAGATCTCGAATATGGGGTAATTCTTCTTCTGGTTTATCAAGGACTAAATGAATAGAGTCACCAAAGATAGATACTCGCCAATGAGCTAATTTTTCCTTGAGTAACTCGGAGGCTTTTTGGGTATCATTAACCTGTAATTGAATTAATTTACCTGGTTGTGCTGCTTTAATTTGACTAGGTGAACCTTGAGCTACTATTTCACCTGCTACCATAAAGGCCATACGGTGACAACTTTCAGCCTCTTCTAGATAATGGGTAGTAACTAAAATAGCGGTTCCCCTTTGAGCAAAATCTCGAATTAAACGCCAAAATTGCCTTCTGGCTAAAGGATCTACGCCTGAAGTGGGTTCATCTAAAAAGAGTATATCAGGTTCATGGAGCACAGAAGCGCCAAAAGCAACGCGCTGTTTCCAACCACCTGGTAAACTTCCTGTCATGGTGTTTTCTTGTCCTACTAAACCACAGATTTCTAAGACCCATCTAATCTTTTTTTGACGGAGTTGATAAGGGACTTGATAAACCCCACAATAGAACTCTAAATTCTCTTGAATACTCAAATCATCATAGAGGGTGAATTTTTGACTCATGTAGCCTATTTTTTTCCGCACAGACTGTCTATATAAATCCTCTCTTTCTCCTGCTAAAAGCATTTTTCCAGCAGTAGGGGGTAATAGTCCACAGAGTATTTTAATAGTGGTGGTTTTTCCTGCTCCATTAGCACCTAATAAACCATAGATCTCCCCGTATTTAATCTCTAAGTTAACCTTTTTGACAGCTTGAAAGTCGCCAAATTGTTTATCTAGATCATAAGCACCTATAGCGACATCTCTATCTTTTAAACTCCGACTTCCTTGGAGATAGGGAAAAGGAATAAAGGGGGGATCTGAACCTAAACGACGTAACCGAGAGACAAAGACATTCTCTAAGGTAGGTTCATGTTGGGAAATAGGTTCAAACGATATCCCCTCTTGTTTTAGGATCTGTTCAATATCTCTCTGTCCTTGTTCGCAAGAAGAGACGAGGATATCTAAACGGTCGCCAAAGGACTGTATATCTGTTATGTTGGGCGAAGAATGTAAGACTTGATCTGCTAAAGCTAAATCTTTGGTTCGCAGTTCTAAACGACTTAAACCCAGACTTTCTCTTAACTCTCTCAATGTCCCTGTCTGTTGAATGACTCCTTCATAGATCAAGGCAATTCGGTTACAGCGTTCTCCTTCATCTAGGTAAGGGGTAGCTGTAATAATGGTCACTCCTGTAGCTGCGACTGTGGCTAAAAGATCCCAAAATTCCCTGCGTGAAACTGGATCAACCCCTGTGGTGGCTTCATCTAATAATAGTACTTTAGGACTAAACACAAGAGCGGAACAGAGGGCGAGTTTTTGCTTCATCCCCCCTGAGAGTTGTTTAGCTAAACGGTTGGGATACTTTTCTAGTCCTACCCATTCTAGGAGTTGTTTGGCTCTTTGCTGAAAGACATCAGGAGGAACTTGACGTAAACCAGCACTATAAGTTAGGTTTTCCCAGATACTTAAGTCACCATAGAGGGAGAACCTTTGGGTTAAATAGCCTATTTCTAAACGGGCTTCTCTGGGGGGTTTGCCTAAAATGGAGACTCTGCCACTGGTCGCTTCTACTACTCCGGCTAGGATACTAAAGGTGGTGGTCTTTCCTGCGCCATCTGGTCCTATTAGTCCGAATATTTCCCCACTGTTAACTACAAAGTCTATCCCCTTGACTGCAGCTACCTTCCCATAATTCTTTTGTAGTCCTATAACTTCAATCATGGCTTTTCTAGTATTTTAGCATCAGCAGGCATTCCTGGTTTAGCATAGCCAACCCCTTGATCTATTCCTAGTTTGACCCCAAAGACTTGTTTAACCCTGTCCTCTTTAAAGTAGATGTTTTCAGGGGTAAAGGAGGCTTCAGCGTCTACTTGGGTCACTTTGGCTGGAACTGGCTGTTTTGGGTTGGAGTCTAAATAGACTTCGGCTTTCTGTCCTACTTTGACTCTGCCTATTTCTCCTTCGGGAATATACCCTCTTAAGTAAAGATTATTTAGATCAACTACTGTCAGAATGGTTTTTCCTACCCCCACTACCTGTCCTGGTTCCGCATTTCTGGTAATTACTTCTCCATCGATGGAACTATAAATTTTTAAATCTTTTTCCTGTGCTTTAATTTGTTTTTGATTGGCTTCGGCGTTTTTGAGCTCGGCTTTAGCACCTTCTAACTGCGACTCGGTTTGTTTTAGTTGTGTCTGGAGGGAGAGGAGTTTGGCTTGGTTGATGTTGGAGTTAAAACGGTTACTTTTGGCTTGCGTTAAAGCCCCTTGGGCGACTTGTATCTGTTTGCGCGCTGCTTCTACTGCTGCTTCATGTGATACTACATCGGCTTGGCTATTTTCCCAACGATTTAATACTTGTTCATATTGTTGCCTAGTGACTACTCCATCTTTTAACAGGGGTGTATATCTATCTAGGTCGGCTTTGGCTAGTTTTAAGGCTGATTGTGATTGTACTAATTGAGCTTGGGCGACTGCTAGTTGTGATTCGGCTGCAGTTACTGTGGAAAGGGCTTGATTAATCCTACCACTGGCATCATCTTCAGATTGTTGTTTACTTAATTTTGTTTCTTCTATTTGACGTTTAATAACTTCTATTTGCCAAACGGCTTGTTTTTGTTTTTGCTTATATGATTCTATTTGCGCTTTGGCACCTTCTAACCGTGCTTGGGTTTCTGTGTCTTCTAGTTGTGCCAGGAGCTCTCCCTTAGTGACTCGATCCCCTTCTCTAACTTTAATATAGACTACTTTTCCTCCTACTTTTGCCCCTATATCTGTTTCATAGCCTTCTATCCGTCCACTCAGTTCTAGAGGTTTAGTCTCTTGGGATGGCAATACGTAAGTTTTGAACACCCACCCTAAACCTGCTAAGGCTAATAGTAAGAGGATGAGTCCTTTGATTTTTCCTGGTTTTTTTTCTACTTTTCCTCGGGGGGGAGCGGCTGAGGTCATCTTTCCCTCTTTGTGTTAGACTATACCGTATAGTCTAATTATAAAGGAAACAGTCAATTATAGTCAAGATGTCACAAACACTCCTCAGTAATCCCAAAAAAGAACAAATCTTGAGTGGGGCAATGCAAACTTTTCTGAAAAATGGTTATACTCGCACCAGTATGGATCAGGTAGCTACCGTCTCAGGTGTCTCTAAAAACACCATCTATAGTCACTTTGGCGATAAAGAAGGATTATTTACAGCTTTAATTGAAGCCATTACTAATAAACGCTTTCAAGCGGTATTTGGTGGACTTTCTCTCAATGAGTCACCCGAAATAATTTTACGTCAAATAGCTAATACTCTTTTAAAGAATATCCTAGATGATCCAGAATATATAAACTTCTTGCGTGTGTTAATTGCTGAGTCTGAACAGTTCCCACATTTAGCACAGTTTTTTCTGCGTAGTTTACCCAAAAAAGCTATAGATACATTGAGTGAGTACTTTACATTGCATCCAGAACTAGGATTAATTAACCCAGAAGCTACAGCGAGAATCTTTTTAAATAGTTTAATGGGCTATATTTTGACTCAGAAGATTTTAAAAGGCGAAGAAATAATACCTCTAAAACAAGAAGATATCATAGATAGTTTGATTTATTTGATATGTAGGTAAGATCCCCTCAAATTCCCTTAATATGTAGATAAGATCCCCCCAAATTCCCTTAATAAGGGGGGCTTTGATCCCAGTAGGAACCGAAGCCTCAGAATTGATAGTATGAATAACGTCTTATATAGATAATTGCCTTGTTTTTTCTTTGAGCTAGAATCAGAACAAGCCCTTAGCTTAAAAACTATGTTAGATGAAACAAAACTAGAACAACGTTTAGTGACTCTAGAGCAAGCGGTTTCTGACCTTCAACGAAAGGTTGACCCTAGCCTAAAGAATGAAAACTGGTTACAAAACTTGATTGGCTCAATCTCTGATGCGCCTGCTTTCATTGAAGCTTTGGAATATGGTCGTAGTTTTCGTCAATCTGATAAGCCTGTTGTTGACAACATTTATAAGTAATAATCACTGGTCAATTGTATGTTAGTTTGAAAGAGCGACTAGAAAAAATTCAATTACTTATGACAACTACAAACATCTCTCGCTATGTTACTCGACAACCTGAAATCCTATCAGGTGAACCGGTTATTACAGGAACAAGAACACCCGTCAGAGCAATTGTGGAAAATTGGCGTTTAGGAATTAGACCCGAAGAAATTCCGCTACACTTACCCCATTTAACTTTAGCCCAAGTCTTTGATGCTCTTAGTTTTTATTTAGACAATCAAGCAGAAATCAATGAATATCTTGAGCGTAATCATATTTCTGATGATTTAGTACATCATGTTATTAAAGCTAGGTTAAATCAAAGATGACCTTATTTGCTCAAATTTATATTGATGAAGATGTAGATGTTTTAGTTGCTACACTACTATCAGCAAGGGGTTTAGATGCAACAACAGCGAGAGAGGAGGGAATGTTAGGTGAATCAGATTCAAAACAACTTATTTTTGCTGTATCTTTTAATCGTTGTTTATTAACTCACAACCGATTAGATTTTGAAAAACTACATATCAATTACTTGACAAATAACCAAATTCATGCAGGTATTTTGATTGCTAAACGCAGAAATCCTTACGAAATTGCCGAACGAGTTGTCATTTTACTAGATACTTTGACAGCAGATGAAATTGCTAACCAATTATTTTATGTTTAATGTTTAATGTTTTTATGTTTTTATGTTTTTATGTATTGTAGTGTTTCTAGCCCTAACGCACGCATCCGGCTCCCCCCCGATCTCCCCCCTTATTAAGGCTTTCAAGGGTAGATATTTTACATTCTGGTGTTGACAAGACTTGGGAGACTTGGGAAACTTGGAAGACTTGGAAGATTGTTCTATTAAAAAATCGGCTTTTTTCTTAATTTGTACTGGTAAAAAGCGAATATTATACTGTTTTTCTTCCTTGTCCACTTTCCTACCTTGTCCTCCTTGTCTGCACTACACCCAATTTTTAAAAACCTACCCTTGAAAGCCTTATTAAGGGGGGGGTAAAAATATTATTAGAAATCCCCTTATGTCAATAGTGTAGCCTTTTCCCCAGACGGTCAGACTATTGCTTCAGGAAGTTGGGACAAGACTGTCAAACTCTGGAATATTGGACTAGAGTTAAATTTGAAAAAAGCCTGTGAGTGGTTGCGGGATTATTTGACATATAACCCCAATGTCAGTGACAGTGATAGGAGATTGTGTGAGGGCATTTGTGGAGGTGATTAAGCTAAAATCAGGGGATTTTACATGATCCAGAATATATAAACTTCTTGCGTGTATTAATTGCTGAGTCTGAACAGTTCCCACATTTAGCACAGTTTGTTCTGCGGAGTTTACCCAAAAAAGCTATAGATACATTGAGTGAGTATTTTACATTGCACTGCCAAAAAAAAGCCCTGGCGATTAAACCAAGGACTATAGGAGATACTCAATTTTTTAAGGAGGACGAGAGGCGCGAATGACTTAGCTAACTGCTAGGGCAATTCCCAAGAGGGTGGTTACCAAGAGAGTAGAGATAGCGCCTTGTAGAAGGTACCGTTGTTGCTGTTCTGGTGTGGGGAAGAAAGCATTGTACGGTTTTGGCTCAACTGCGTAGTTATTGGTTAGTCCTTCAGTGCTGGTTGTGTACATATAATTCCTTTTGGTTATTTATTCTTCTATGTAAACTAATGTAACAGATATTATTAAGGTTTGTAAAGAGGACTTGACAAAAATATTTTGATATTATACATAAGCTGAGGTTATCTAAAGGGCAAAGAAGGCGCTCTGATGGCATGATTTTTAGCCAATGAGGTTAATAAGTTTTTAGAGAATCCGGTGGGTAATGCCCCATTGCCCATCTTATAATGTAAAGATAAGCTAATTATTGAAAACTGTACTGCATTATGTCCAATGGCGAGTTTAGAGATCGTTCAACCTGATAGCAGAGGGCGTATTTCTTTTGGGACTGCGATCAAAAATAAAACCTACCGTATCCTGACCAACGAATTAGGACAAATTTTGTTAGAACCCATAGTTACCATTCCTAAACGGGAACGTTGGCTTTTTGAAAATCCTGAAGCATTGGCAGCAATTTGAGAGCGGACAAGCTACAAACCCAAGGGGCTCTCTCGCTGCCCAGCAAGGGTTTTGGTTTTTAAGTTGTGGCGTAACGAGATTTACATTTGCTGTAACTCCAATTCTTTTAGAATTTAAAACTAAGACGAATATTCCCAACGAAGATGGGATCGCTGTTATTTTCAGGATTAATAATTAACCAAACTCCAGGAGTAAGGGAAATATTGTTAGAGACTTGAAAGACATAAAAAGCCTCAACTAACCAAGGACTATCAACCGTAGGGGCAGTAATATTAGGGACATTATTGATATTAGTGATTGAAGAAGCATGAGGGGGTTGACCAAAAGTAATTACGCCAAGGTTACCCTTTGTAAAGAGATCGGGAAAATCTAGACTCAATTTCCAGTTCCAAATTTCTGCGGTATCACCTTGTCGGATAGATCCCTCAGCATAGGCTTTAGTATACATTCCCCAGCCTTCTAGGGCCAGCCAGGAATTAACTTGCCAGCTTGCTGTAATTGCTACGTTATCACTGCTAGTAGCATTTCCATTGAAAGGATTATCACTGTTAGCTGTGCCTGTGTAACCCAATAGAGAACCGAAGTTATTTTGACTACCTGGTCTATACTGACGTTCATAAATTAAGGCTACACCTGTATTAGAACCAATAGCATAAGTTAACTGTCCTCCCGCTACATATTGACCATTAAGGAGTCCTTGACCTTGACTAGGACTGCTAGCATCTTGGGCTGAATACAATAAACCAAGGTTAAACTGTTCATTAAATTTATAGTTTAGTCCTGCCCCTGCCCCTGTGTTATCAGAAGTTAAATAGGCAGGAGATAAACTCCCAAAATAAGAGATCGCCCCTTCAGTAAATGAGCTAGTATAGGGTGAAAGGGGGTCTGAGATATCATCTAGAGTAATTTTAGCTCCACTGAGCCAAGCTGTTAAATTGTCTGAAACAGGAAAGCTATATTGTAATTTATTGATTTGAATATTATTGTCTCCATTTGCGCCTGGAGCTGAAAAGTTAAAATCAGTTAAATTAGTTCCACCACGACCAAAATAGAAGTTACCTGTTTGTAGTCTTACCTGTAACTGATCTTTCCCAGTAAAACTAGTCACCCAGTTAGCTCTATAGCGGTAACTAGTTATAATTTCCTTATTTTGTAGAGGTGTGCCTTTCGGTTCTCCAGCTTGTTGATTTCCTGCCAGTCCTGAAAAAACTATAATCACATCCCCATTGAGTTTCGTAGTAGTAGAAAATTGATGATTCTCTAAAAAAGCAGTACGGTTTTCTAGCTTATCAACACGTTGACCAATCGCGGCTAATTCTCTAGAAAATTCCTCACTCAGACGTTTTAACTTCTCTAGATCTTCTTTAGTGACATTACCTCCTTCTTGTAACAGTCTTTCTATGGTGTTTAGACAGGCATTCAACCCAGCCGCAAACTCCCATCGACTTATAGCTTGACTGCCTTTATAGGTATGATCGGGATAACCTACTACACAGCCATAGCGTTCTACAAGACTCCTGAGTGCTTCATACGCCCAGTCTGTGGGGTTAACATCTCTTAATTCTGATACCGAGGTAATTTGCCCCATTGGTTGATTTGTTTGAAGAAAACCGGTTTTTTTCTTAACTTGCTGTGCCGAAACTAGAGGACAAGCCAAGATATTTAACAGTAAAACACTGCTTGCTATGCACCGTTTGAACATGATTTTTCTTTCTCCTTTAGGTGGCTATTTGCTTTTTCGCTAGTTTTTTAATCGGGTCCATATAGTTTTCTAACCACTTGAAGAAGTAAGAGGAGAGAGTAGTTAGAAATAAGTACACTAAGGCGACACCTATATAAATTTCAAAAGCCTTGTAGGTAGTCGCCACCAATAACTGTCCTTGACGGAACAATTCTTCAAAGCCAATGACAGCAGCTAAACTTGTATCCTTAATTAAGGTAATAAATTCATTGGCTAGAGATGGGATCATGCGGCGGAAAGCTTGGGGAAAAATCACCTCCCGCATAGTTTGTACAGCATTCATACCCAGAGACGAACAGGCTTCCCATTGTCCTTTATCGACTGACTGGATACCGCCGCGCATAATTTCCGCTAAATAAGCGGCTACATTTAAACTGAGGGCAATAATAGCTGCAGGTAGTCGATCTAAACTGAAATCTAGTCCTAATCCTTTCAGTAGTCCAGGTAAGCCAAAGTAAATTAAGAATAGCTGAACCAGCATAGGAGTTCCTCTGAAGAAATCTACATAGACTTGACAGAGTAACTTCAGCCATTTGTAGGGAGAAATGAGCGCAATAGCAACTAATGTGCCGCCAATTAAACCAAAGAAAAAGGTTAAGGCGGTCAGTAAAATAGTCCAAGGAACCCCTTCTAAGACTAAATTTTTAAATAAGAGACCCCAATCAAAACCAGACTTTTCAGCCGCTTGTTCTAACGATGGTGCTGTGACAGGTAATTGAGGAGGACTCCCCGCAAACCATTTTTCATAGATAGCTTGATACTTCCCATTAGAAATCAGAGTTTCTAAGGCGCTATTAACTGCTTTTTGGTTAGGTGAGTTTTTGGGTAGCGCAATACCATAGTATTCTTCTGTCAGCAGCTCCCCAACAACTTTAATGCCTTTTAAACCTGCTTTTTTAATAGCATAGAGGGTAACCGGTCCATCATTAACTACTGCATCGACTTTCCCATTGAGAAGTTCTTGCAAAGCCAAGGCAGCCGAATCAAAGCTACTGATTTTAGCATCAGGAACTTTAGCCGCTTCTTTAGCTCCTGTAGTCCCTATTTGTACTGCTATTTTCTTGCCTTTTAAATCTTCAAATCCCTTAATACTAGTATTGCTTTCTAAGACGGCAAGTGCTAAACCTGCTTTAAAGTAGGGTCGAGAAAAGTCCAGTGAATTGACCCTTTCGGGTGTAATTGTCATGCCACTAATGGCTGCTTGTACTGTTCCTGATTGGAGGGCAGGAATGATCCCATCAAATGGTAAGCTGACAAAATTAACCTCTGTTTTTGCCTCTTCCCCAATAGCCTTCATCAAATCAATGTCAAACCCTTCTAACTTTCCTTTATTCTGCATCTCAAAGGGGGGAAAGGTGGGTTCTGTGGCCACTTTCCAACTTTGGGCAGTATTTTGAGCATTGACTGTAATTGCGCTTAGAATAATTACCAACACTATTCCTAGCACCGACCCACCTAGCCACTTTATTCGCCTCAGTTTAATCATTTTTCCCTGATTGGAGCGTTTTTTTTAGTATTCCTTGTAAATCAATTTAAAAATGTAATAAAAAATACAAAAAAGCTGAAAAAAATAAGATAGTTTTGAAGTGTTAAACATACTTAAAATACAGAAATTATGTCAACTTTAAATCATATGATTACTAGTGAGGGTCTACGTAAAAGCTATGGTTCTTTAGAAGTGTTGAAAGGGGTGAACACCAAGATAGACAAAGGGGATGTAGTTTCTATTATTGGACCTTCTGGCTGTGGAAAAAGTACTTTTTTACGCTGCTTAAATCGCTTAGAAAGTATTAGCGGTGGTAAGTTAGAAGTAATGGGAATAGATATTTCTGTGCCACAATTAAATCAGCAAGTTTTAGGGAAATTGCGAAGTCAAGTAACTATGGTTTTTCAACATTTTAATCTTTTTCCCCATCTAACTGTCTTAGAAAATTTAGTTTTAGCGCCCCGCAAAGTATTACAACATTCACTTACAGAAAGCAAAGAAACAGCTTTACATTATCTCGATAAGGTGGGTTTATATAATAAGGCTCATGTTTACCCTGAACAACTTTCAGGGGGACAAAAACAAAGGGTAGCTATTGCACGTGGTCTATGTATGAAACCACAAGCTATACTCTTTGATGAACCTACTTCAGCTTTAGATCCTGAACTAGTAGGAGAAGTTCTCGGTGTAATGCGTCAGTTAGCTGATGAAGGAATGACTATGCTGGTTGTTACCCATGAAATGCAGTTTGCGCGAGAAGTTTCCAATAAAGTGTTATTTTTTAATCAAGGAATTATTGAAGAAGAGGGTCGTCCTCAAGAATTGTTTACTAATCCTCGTAGTGACCGACTGAAAACATTTTTAAGCCGGATACAGCATAAGTAGTAAAACTTTCTAAGGGATAATATATAGATAAAGTCCAGTAAAAAAAATCCTATGCAAATTCTCCCCTCTAAAACAACCAGAGACTGGAAACCTATTATTAAAGCTTTAGAAAGGCTTGTCGGAACAGATGGAGTCATTAAACGGCGAGATGAACTTCTTACCTATGAGTGTGATGGATTGACAGGTATTCGTCAAAGACCTGCTTTAGTGGTTTTACCGCGTACGACTGAACAAGTGTCCGCTATTGTCACTCTCTGCCATGAAAAAGAAATCCCTTGGGTAGCCAGAGGTGCTGGTACTGGTTTATCAGGTGGTGCCTTACCTTTAGAGGATGGCATATTACTAGTTACAGCCAGAATGAAGCAGATAATAGAAGTAGATTTAGAGAATCAGACAGTAGTTGTCCAACCAGGTGTTATTAATAACTGGGTGACTCAGACTGTCAGTGGCGCAGGTTTTTACTATGCGCCTGATCCTTCTAGTCAGATTGTCTGTTCTATTGGGGGGAATGTAGCAGAAAACTCAGGGGGTGTACATTGTCTCAAATATGGGGTAACTACTAACCATGTTTTAGGTCTCAAAATAGTTGCTCCTGATGGCTCTATATTGGATTTAGGCGGGACTAGTGCCGAAATGCCTGGTTATGACCTGAGGGGCGTTTTTGTGGGTTCTGAAGGTACTCTAGGCATCGCTACAGAAATAACTTTACGTATTCTGAAAGTTCCTCAAAGTATTGCGGTTCTCTTAGCTGATTTTACCTCCATTGAGGCAGCAGGAGAAACTGTAGCCGAGATCATCAATAGTGGGATTATTCCAGCAGGAATGGAAATAATGGATAATCTTAGTATCAATGCTGTAGAGGATGTTGTCGCAACAAATTGTTATCCTAGAGATGCAGTAGCTATACTACTGATCGAGTTAGATGGATTAGCAGTAGAAGTATCCCTCAATCAAGAAAAAGTATCGCAAATATGTCTAGAACATGGAGCTAGAAGCATTACAATAGCGACAGATGCCGCAACCCGTCTTAAAATGTGGAAAGGACGTAAAGCCGCTTTTGCCGCAGCAGGTAAAATGAGTCCTAATTACTTTGTTCAAGATGGCGTGATACCCCGTACTCAGCTAGCTAAGGTTCTGACAGAAATCAATCTTTTAGGGGAACGCTATGGTTATCGTATTGCTAATGTCTTTCATGCAGGAGATGGCAACCTACACCCCTTAATCCTCTATGATAATTCTCTGGCTGGGGCTTGGGAGCAAGTAGAAGAACTAGGGGGAGAAATTTTAAAACTCTGTGTCCTTGCAGGGGGAAGTCTTTCGGGTGAACATGGTATAGGAGTAGATAAGAGTTGTTATATGCCTTATATGTTCAATGAAATTGATCTAGAAACTATGCAGTATGTTAGAAAGGCTTTTAATCCCAAAAATTTAGCTAACCCTGATAAACTCTTTCCTACTCCTCGTACTTGTGGAGAGTCTAGCCGAGTACAGACAACAGATATAGAAGTGTATTAAAGTGTATTTATAAAACAAAAAAACCATCGAAATATTTACAAAAAATTTTTTAAAAGTCCCTTGACAAGAAAATATATCGAATACTATAATGCGTAACAAGCAAGATTTATTTTCTCTAACTTAATTGAAATCTAGGCTTTCGGAAAATGGTTGTGTAGGTTATCGGGTTTGAAGTTATTTACAGCAAATGTAAATCTATTAAGCCACAACTTAAAAACCAAAACCCGTGCGGGGCTTCCGCCCCGCCCCCTGGTTAAGCAAGCTTATCTGGTCTCAAATTGCTGTAACAGTTACTGCAAAGCCCTATACTTACTAAATCACATAGGAAAATGAAACCATTATTAACCTCCAGTTTGACCCTAGCATAACTTCCTAGAATTGTGCAAGATAACCTTGATCGTATTTAATACATTAAAACTAACCCAAAGCAATCTCATGCTAAAAAATAAACTCAACTTTAAGCGCGCCGCGGTTTTGTGTGTACTGTCCTTGGCAACTGCTCCAAGCATAAATGTACGCTCAGCTTCTGCTAGTACATTTATTAATGGCGGTTTTGAATCCGATAGCATCGGCACCTACCAACCCACCGGTTGGAATGTAGGTAACGCCGACCGCAACGGAGCCGCTCTGAGTTCCTTAGTTCCCAGTTCTTTCATTGGCCAGACGGACGGTGGTCCCGGTAACCCTCCTGGTCACCGTTCAGCTGTCGTAGGACCTGGTCTTGATCCCACCCTGGGCTCGTTGCTGCCCAACGTCGTCTATTCTGGCAACCAATCCTACCGCTTTGAAGATTCCGGTGTTTACGGTGGCTACTTATCGGTAGTTGACCAAGTTGTCACCAACTATACTGATTCCAACATCTACTTTGCCTGGATAGCAGCACTAGAGAACGGTGGTCACACTCCAGAGGATTCCGCAGGGATGATCATTACCCTGAAAGACCTCACTGCCGGTGACACCCCTATTTCACGTATTTACAACGCTGGTGGCGGCACAGACAGTAGATTCAACTACAATAGTAGTAATGGTTACTACTACACACCCCAGTGGCAAATCGAAAATTTACCAATTGATTCCAGCCGTTTGGGACATACCTTTGATCTAACCGTACTGGCTACAGATTGTGGTCCTACTGCACACTCTGGCTACGTCTATCTTGACGGTTTTGGTGCAGTTACTCCTCCTCCTGAGGAAGTTCCAGAACCCTTAAACGTTTTAGGTGGTCTAACCGCTCTAGGAACATGTGTACTGTTTAAACGTAAACTAGCTAAAAAAGCCTAGATATAGTATTTTATCAAAATCGCTATACCCCCTTTATTTATTTTAAAGGGGATAATTTTTTTGAACAGAATGTAGAATAGGACAATTGTTACTATGATTAAGCTAAAGGGATCTTACAGCAATTTGAGACCAGACAAGCTTGCTTAACCAGGGGGCGGGGCAGCGAGAGAGCCTGGGTTTTGGTTTTTAAGTTGTGGCTTAATAGATTTACATTTGCTGTAAACTGCATATTGGGTAATTTGATTTTTCTGACCGCAGTGGTCAGTACCCAAATTCCTTTATGTCCCACCAGAAGAAGACTTCCCTACACCCACACCCTCCTCTCGTAGACGCAGTCCCCGTAGGGTAGGCTACGCCCACGCACACTCGCACTACAAGAGAGCTCTATCAAGCATCGATGATGCGTTTTAGCTTACTGAATATGATGGGATGGTCTTTGAAGTCGAGTTTATTAAGATTACTACAGAAGTGCGATAAAGTCTTCCTTGGTTAATTCAGCATCACTAAGAATTTTAAGTAGTAATCCTTTTCCTATGGTTTTGCCAAGCGCCCATCTCCATGTTTTAACCGTATATGACTACCTTTTTGTCTAATAAGTTGAAAACCTATTTTATTCAAGGCATTGATAACTTCTTGACCTGTAACTGTAGGAAGTTTCGGCATTAGCTAGATAGATACTTTTTGAATACCAATAAATTCTGATAAATTATAATTTTCCTCGTCTTCTAAACAGAGTTCAATAACTTCTTTAATGTTAGCCATCAAATCATCCAGAGTTTCTCCCTGACTGTAACAACCTCTAAGTTGAGGAACTTCTCCAACATAATATCCATCTTCATCTCGTTCAACAAATACATAAAAATCTCTTAATTTACTTTTCATATTCAAACCTATGTAAGTAGTTGAAAATGTTATCTTGTGGATAGGCTGGGCATAGTCGCCCGTATGGTATGAACAACGGGCAACAGACATAGAATTATTTTAAAGGTTATCACCTTACAGCAAATGTAAATCTATTAAGCCACAACTTAAAAACCAAAACCCGTGCAGGGCTTCCGCCCCGCCCCCTGGTTAAGCAAGCTTATCTGGTCTCAAATTGCTGTAAAAGGCCTACCTAACGACACTAACCCTTATTAACAATCAAAATACGCGACTGTTTGAAACGGTTCATCCAAGAGACTAAATAACGACGGTTAGCTTGACGTTCTTGCGGGTTGGTGGTATCAAGTGGAAAAGGTGCTAAACCCTGAATAGCAGCTGTAGTTACACAGAACATAGATTTTTGGAAACTTTCACAGATCTGGACAAGCAGATCTTCTTCTTGACGAAAACTATGATCATAGACTTCGCTGAGATAGGGGGGTAAAAAATGTCGCATATCCTGCATTAATTGAGTAGGAGGGATACCTGGACCGCCTATAGGTAAAGGATCGGCATAAAGTGCGCCATAAGTAAAAGAACTCTGATCATAAGGGATCTGATAAGCCTGGGCATTGTAAGATACTGTACCTGGGAAGGGACTGCCACGAAAGAAGACTGCCTCCACATAAGGAACTGCTAGATCGCTTAAAAAGGTTAATCCTGCGGTCGGAGGTATAACTGGATAAACCTTTCCTTTTAGGGTTACTTGATAGTCAACAGCTACACCCGCATTAGTAACTAAACCATCTAAGATATGTTTAACTACATCTGGGATAGAGGTTATTTCCCCTTGGTCATAGCGATCACTTAAAGAGAAGAACATATCAGACATAATGCGCCAAAACTGCCCTAAACCTCTGTAATAGGACATCATCCGCATCTGTTCAGGTAGAAAGTCAGGGAAGAGACGGTGTAACCCCAACATGAAGGGATTATATTGGAACTTAGCCGCAATGATCTCCTCAGTAACTGCTTTAAAAGCTGGACTATCTAAATAGGTATCTAACCCCCCTCCCCCATGCCAAAACATGGTTTTCATACAGTATTCTGCATATTCATAGTTAATGCGGTCATGCCACAAATGTTTCAGGAGAACAGTCCAGGAAAATTTCCCATTAAAGTATTTAAAAAAGGGAAAGATATTTAAAAACTCTCTGTAACTGATGGAGTTGAGGTTATTAGAATAAGCATCGAGAACTACAGCATAGCTTTTGAGAATTCCCACAACTTCTAAGACATTTTCAGGAGAATCATTGAGTAAGGCTTCTCCTCCTTCTAAACGGTAGATATATTCGGCTAGGGCATGGGTGGAAGGTTCGATTTTAGTATTAATCATTTTAGGAGTCAGGAGTCAGGAGTCAGGAGTCAGGAGTCAGGAGATAGGAGGCAGGAGTCAGGAGGCAGGAGGCAGGAGATAGGAGGCAGGAGGCAAAAAACCTAACTTCCCATACTTCCCCCACTCCCCACACTCCCCACACTCCCCACACTTCCTACAACCGACTCCGCTTTACCTAATAGGAGTAGTCCTGCTTGGGGTTCACTCCAACGCACTAACAAGGTGGGTTGAATGCCTAACAGGATGATTAAGAAAGCTAAAGTTAGGGAGGGGACTCTTTCCCACCAGAAGATGCGGGGGATTTTAGCTAGTTCAGGAGGAATTCGACCAAAAAAGACTTTGTTGATCATCAAGAGGAAATAAACAGCAGTCAAACCACTACCTATTAAACACAATAATGTCTGAATGGGAAAGATGGGAAAACTGCCTCTAAATACGAGAAACTCAGCCACAAACCCTGCTAAACCAGGAATACCGCAACTGGCCATTACGCCTAAAATCATTAAACTGCCTGTAATAGGTAGTCCTTTTTGTGGGTTGAGGAGACCTCGTAAATAGTCTACATCTCGACTGCCAGTTTTTCTATAGACTAGCCCGACTAAAAAGAATAACATGGCTGATATGAGACCATGTGTGACCATTTGCACAATGGCTGCTATGATGGTTAATCTAGTACTAGCAGCAGCAGCTAGGAGAACATAAGCCATATGGGCAATAGAAGAATAGGCAACTACCTTTTTCATATCCCGTTGGGCGATGGCACAGGAAGCCCCATAGAGGGCGCTGATCGCTGCTATGGTTGCTAAGTAAGGGGCTAAGACGACCCAAGCATCTAAATAGAGTCCTATGCCAAATCTTATTAGTCCATAAGTACCTAATTTTAAGAGAACCCCAGCTAGGAGAATAGAAACTGGTGTAGATGCTTCTACATGGGCATCAGGGAGCCAAGTATGAAAGGGAAAAATAGGAATTTTAATCCCTAAACCTATCAGGAGAGGGATCAGAAGTAAAATTTGGCTAGCTACAGAGAGAGTGTTAGACCTTAAGGGTTCATAAGCAAAGCTAGTTGCTCCACTTAACCAGACTAGACCTAAAAAAGAAATTAGAACAAGAAAACCAGATGCTGCGGTATAAAGGAGAAACTTCATCGCTGCATAACCACGTCTTTCTCCTCCCCAAATAGCAATTAAAAAATAGAGGGGAATAATTTCTACTTCATAGAAGAGGAAAAAGAGTAAGAGATCTTGCGCTAGAAAAGCTCCTGTTACTCCGGCATTGAGTAATAACATCAGGGCATAGTAAAAGCGAGGACGTTCTAGTTGAGGACTTGTGCTATATAAGGCAATTACAGTGAGCAGACTATTGACAAAAAGTAAAGATAGGGACAGTCCATCTAGTCCTAACTGATAATTTAACCCCAAATAGTCCAACCAAGGCAGATCCTCACTAAACTGCATTTCTAGAGTGTGAGGATTGAACTGTTCGCCGATAATTATTGTCCAAACTATTATGATAATGCTAATAATTAGAGCTATATTGCGACAAGTTTTACTCTCTATTTTTTGGGGCAAGAGACTCAAAGCCAGAGCCCCTAGAACAGGAAACCACACTAAAAAACTAAGCATTAATTCCTCCTATAATTTATTACCATTGATCCCCCTACTCTCGGTCCGGATCTCCCCCCTTATTAAGGGGGGTTGGGGGGATCTATCCTTTGATGTGGGAAATAAATTACCATTGAACACGTAAAATAGACCAAATTAAGAGACCTACTCCAACCATGATGGTCAATACATAAAATTGAGACTGTCCTGAAACATTATATTTGAGAGTATTGCCACTAAAGATAGTCAAGAGACTAACTAGGTTAACTGCACCATCTATGACATAACGATCTAACCAGGAAGTAAAGCGAGAAATGGCAACAACTAGAGCCACAATGGTTTTAGTATAGATAAGCTCCATGTAGAAGTCATAGGCAAAGAGATCCTGAAAAAAGCGTAAGTACAATTGAGTAGGTCTAGACCAAGACTTATTGAGTGTGATTCCTAACCCAATTAAGATACCTAAAAGCCCTGATAGAATGACTAAAGGGAAACCCCACTGGATTAAAAATTGATTATTCTCTTGTAGAGGACTAACAGGACTGAGCCAGAGTGACCATTTAATAGGTACTATGGGTAACAGTATTGTCATTATGGTTAGGGACACCATTGGTACTGCCATAGTCCAAGCTACCTCAGGCGCTCTCCTAGTCTTACTTTGAGTCTCACCTAGAAAGACGAGACGATAGACACGGGTTAAGTTGATGGCAGATAGGGCATTAAAAATGGCTAATAAAAGGAGTAAGCTAAAGGAGACATTCCAATCTCCATTAAACCAGCGCTGCCAAGTCCAGAAGATGCCACCAGGTGTTAAGGCTATTAGTCCTGAAGATCCGACAATAAAGGCTATATTGGTAGCTGGCATTTTTGACCAGAGACCACCTAATTCAGTTATATTTTGATTACTAGTAGTCATAATTACTGATCCCGCACTCATAAAGAGGAGTGCTTTAGCCATAGCATGACTTAGAAGCAAGAGAAACGCAATATCTACATCTCCTAGTCCGACTGCAATAAAGACTAGTCCTAGGTAAGCACTGGTGGAGTGAGATAGAGTGCGTTTAATATCAATTTGTGCTATGGCCATCAAGGAACCACCTATAGCGGTTAAACTTCCTATGACTATCAAGGCAGTTGAAGAGATCGGGGATAGAGCAAAGACGGGTTGTAATTTAATTAAAACATAAGCCCCTGCTGAAACAACTACTGAGTTTCTCATAATACCTGCAGGGTTAGGTCCTTCCATCGCTTCATCTAACCAGAGGTTAAGGGGAAACTGAGCACATTTTCCAGTTGGACCTGCTATTAAGGAAAGTCCTAATAAGGCTGCAGATATTGGGGGTAGAGGTGAAGTAGTTGCCCATCTTTCAAGTTGAGAAAAGGTGAGTCCTTGTCCATAATAGGAGAGTGCCACTAAACCCATTAATAGGACTACATCACCTACCCGTTTTGTTAAAAAGGCATCTCTGGCTGCTGTTACTACTAGTGGTTGTGCATACCAAAAACCAACTAGTAAATAAGTAGAGAGGGTGAGCATTTCTAGTAAAGCATAACTCAAGAAGAGCGAGTCACTCAAAGCTAATGCACTCAAAGCTGCTTCAAAAAAGCCTAAGAGCGCAAAAAATCTCCCGATAGACCAGTCTTTCTCCATATATCCTAGGGCAAAGACTTCGGCTAATAAACTTATTATCCCGATTACTTCTAAGGCACCTAAACTGACAGGTGAGAGTTCTATAGAAAGGTCTAAGTTCAGATCGGCTACTGTTAACCAATGAAGGACTAGTTGTTCGGCTGGTCTTTGCCAACTCAAATTCAGAACTATTGTTTCATGTATCAAAGCAATACAGGTCATTAAAAGGTTAATATATGCAGCAGGACGTGGTCCTGTTTTATGAACTAATCCTAATGACCAAGGGAGAGTGAGAAACGAGCCAATTAAACCATAAAAAGGGATCACCCATACGGTCTCAAACAGAAATTGCATTCAATATTTGCCTCTAGCTCAGGAGATATTATTTTCTTATTAAATTCGTCTTTTTTTTAATGTTTGATTCACATTTTGTTATATCTTACCGGGAGCATCCCGAATTTGCAATAAGTATAAATACCTAAAGCTCAAAGGACAATAAAAAAGAGAAAATAGAGACATAATTTTCCTAGGATAAAACTTGCATGACTCCCGACGATAA
>Ga0209085_1000298_pt1 | contig 37203 bp, 38 predicted proteins | sample C_131016_EF_Meta_FD_187310 | JGI IMG/M metagenome (GOLD analysis project Ga0209085, IMG submission 187310) | Freshwater microbial communities from Lake Croche, Canada to study carbon cycling - C_131016_EF_MetaG (SPAdes) (version 2) | ecosystem: Environmental > Aquatic > Freshwater > Lake...
AACATTCACATCTCAAACTAGCGGTACGTCAAACAATCTACTTGCCATTACAAAACTTAGTACAACAACATGGATTGCGGTTGGAGCAAGTGGTACTGTAATTACTAGTCCAAATGCTACAGCGTGGACAACTCGAAGTAGTGGAACAAGCGTAGAACTTCGTGATGTTGCAGTTGCTGATTTGGGTGGCGGAACATATAAAGCAATTGCTGTTGGAACTGGTGGCATTGGTATTAGCAGTGCTAATGGTATTGCATGGAGCAGCGCAATTGCCAATAGTGCCACTGATCCAACTGGCACCACTGTAGCATTAAGTGACCTTAATAATATTATGTACTTGACATTCACACCACCTGGTGGTAGTAGTACAAGTATATGGTTGATAGTTGGTGATCATGGTATTGTTGCCACAAGTAGTAATGGAACAAGTTGGTTTACAAAAACTACAAAAACCTATAGTGATTTCACAGGTATTACTTTTGTTAGCACTTATTTCTTTGTTGTCGGCAACAATAGTTTAACCTATCTTAGAAGTCAAGATGCAGCAACCTATACCGCAATAAGTGAATATTTTGGTTCTAACGTGTTACAACCAGATTTATATGATGTTGCAACTAATGCAACTACCAATGTTATTGGTGGACAATATGGTTATCTTTATACTAGTACCAATCAATTTAAGTATTGGAAGAAATCTAGCACATCGTTGACATATACAAATCGCAACGTTTCATACTTGAATAGTGTATATTATTCTATTGGAGATCAAGGACATATATCTACAAGTACTAATGCTACAACTTGGTCAACACAAAGTTATAGTTATGGTGGAACAACAACACAGCGTTCAATTCAAAAGAAACTTGATGATTTTGTAAGCGTAAAAGATTTTGGTGCAAAGGGTGATGGTGTTACTGATGATACCGAAGCTATTAACCGTGCAATGTATGAACTATATTGCCGCACAAGTTCATTGGCAGCAAAAAAAATTCTTTGGTTTCCTGCTGGTAATTATATTGTCAATGGCAGTATCAATGTTCCAAGTCATGCAAGACTTCATGGTGAAGGAAGTTATAATACTCAAATTACACAAACAGCAAACCCATACATTTATCCATATATTACTTGGGTTATGTATACTGCTGATAACCTACAACAAACTAGTAACTTGGCTGGATTAAATGGCGCAGCATTGCCAACTGATATTGTTATTTCAGATATGGCATTGAGTAGCCTAAACGATGGTGTGGTAATAGACAATGCATCAAGTATTAGTCTTAATAATATCAGATTTATTGGTCCAAATACAAGTACCGTTTCAATATTAACTGATCCAATAAATGGTTCAACTACTGCTGGCGTTAAATTTCTTGGTAGAAGTTTAAGTTATTCCGATGATATAAACATAACTCATTGTTTGTTTAGTGGATATCATGTAGGTGTTTATGTGCCAGCAAGTCAGTATTTGAGTAATACGCTTATTGATAGTTGCTCATTTTTTAATCTTTATCATGGACTTTATTTTGTTGGAACTAGTAGCATAGGTGTAACAATTTCCAATAGTGTAATGGACCAAGTTTACAATAGTGGCTGTTGGATTACTAATTCTACAAATTTCTTAAGTGCCGCAAACTATTATAAAGATGTTGGAAACAAGAGCACTGGTGTGGCAAACCCATTTTATGTGATTGTTTACTTTGACAACACTGCAAATGGCTGCGCAAGCGTTGGTGACAGCTTTGATCGTGGTGATACGGCAGCGGATACATATACGTATGTAAGTAAAACTGCATTAACTGTTGATTGGAATTACACGTATGGTTTAAGATTAGGCACCTTTAATACTTTAATGGGTGATACTCTTGCTCTTGCAAACAATACCACGGCAGTTCTGCTTACTAACTTAAATTCTATTGGTAAAATTACATTTGGATTTGAATTCCAATATAGTATTGTAAGAAACAACAATGTTCGCAGTGGAAATGCTAAATTTACCTTGACAACAGGCGGATTATATAGTATAGATGATGATAGCACACAAAGTGGTGACGTAGGTGTAACATTTGGGTTTAATGGAACCGATTTGACATATACTACTGACGCAAATGGAACAGGGCTTATCAACTTTGCTATCAAATACTTCGAAATGTTATAATTGGTTTACTGGACGCCCTGATAATAAAATTTTAGAATGGCGTTCATATCGTCGCAGTATTGCAAGCGACCATTTGCAAACCGTAGCACGTGATTGGGCTAAATGCCCAATCATTCCAAATTACTTAGAATATGATGATTCACGTCACTGGCCTGATCCATGGACCCTTGTAAGTGAGGGAAATTACTGTGATTTGGCTCGTGCATTGGGAATGTTTTACACTTTATATTATACTTCTTATCCGTTTCGTGATACAATGACTATTGAAGTTTATAAAGATAGAGAAAATCATGAATACCTTAATTTAGTCAGATGCGAAAACGGATTATATACGCTGAATTACTCTTTGGGTGAAGTTGTAAATAACCTCACTGTCCCGACTGCGGCAGAACTCATAAACAGCGTAAACTACAAAACATTAAAAATTTGAAAGAGAGATAAAATGCCAATCAATGTTATTAAGCGTGATGGTCGCAAGGAACCATTGGATATTGAAAAACTTCACAAGGTAGTATTTTGGGCAACCGAAAATTTAAGTGGTGTAAGTGCAAGTGAATTAGAATTACGTAGTCAAATCCAATTTTATAATAACATTAAAACCAGTGAATTACAAGAAACACTAATTAAGGCTGCTGCTGATCTTATTAGTGAAGAAGCAACAAACTATCAATATGTTGCAGGTCGTCTTGTAAATTATCATCTTCGCAAAGAAGTTTATGGTAATTATCAACCATTTCCGCTAATTGATATTATTAAAAAGAATGTAGGTAGTGGTTTCTATGATGCTAATCTGCTAAGCGATTATACAGAAGAAGAGTGGAATCAGATCAATAAGTTTGTAGAACATGAACGTGATGCTACTCTTACCTATGTTGCAATGGAACAACTTCGTGGCAAATATTTGGTGCAGAATCGTGTCACTGGTGAAATTATGGAAACGCCACAGGTTGCGTATGCACTTATTGCTGCAACACTATTTGCCAAGTATCCGCAAGAAACTCGCCTAAAGTATGTTCGTGATTATTATGATGCTATTTCCAAGCATGATATCTCGCTACCAACGCCGATTATGGCAGGTCTTCGCACACCACAACGTCAGTTCTCCTCTTGCGTGTTGATTGAGACTGGTGATAGTTTAGACAGCATTAATGCAACAAGCAGTGCTATTGTTAAGTATGTCTCACAAAAGGCTGGCATTGGCATTGGTGCAGGTTCTATTCGTGCTATTGGTAGTGCCATTCGCAAGGGCGATGCCTCTCACACAGGCTTAATTCCATTCTATAAGATGTTTCAGGCGGCAGTTAGATCATGCTCACAAGGCGGCGTTCGTAACGGTGCTGCCACCCTTTATTATCCGCTATGGCATTATGAAGTAGAAGATTTGTTAGTTCTCAAAAACAACAAGGGAACAGAAGATAACCGCATTCGCCAAATGGATTATGGTGTGCAGTTTAACAAACTTATGTATGAGCGTTTGCTAAGTGGCGGCGACATTACTTGTTTCTCACCTAGCGATGTACCAGGTTTGTATGATGCATTCTTTGCTGACCAAGACAAGTTCAAAGAACTGTATGAGAAGGCAGAGAAGAATCCAAAGATTCGTAAGAAGACCTATAAGGCAATTGACCTATTCTCACAGTTCATGGAAGAACGCAAGAATACAGGTCGCATTTACCTAATGAATGTTGATCATGCCAATACTCACGGTGCGTTTATTGAAAGTAAGGCTGTAATCAAGCAAAGCAATCTTTGTGTGGAAATTGCGCTACCTACGAAACCACTCAATCATATCTTTGACGAAGAAGGTGAAATTTCACTTTGCACACTCTCTGCAATCAATTGGGGCAATGTGAAGGAACCAAAAGATTTTGAAAAGATGTGTGATTTGGCTGTTCGTGGACTTGATGCGCTACTTGACTATCAGAACTACCCAGTCATTGCAGCACAGATGAGTACCATGAACCGTCGTCCACTTGGCGTTGGTATTATTAACTTTGCTTACTTCCTTGCTAAAAATGATATGAGTTATAGTGATCCTCGTGCGTTGGCACTCGTTGACGAGTATGCAGAAGCCTGGTCTTACTATCTTATTAAGGCAAGTAATCAACTTGCCATTGAACGTGGTGCTGCACCGAAGAGCAATGAAACCAAGTATGGCAGCGGTGTTTTGCCTATTGATACCTATAAGCGTGAAGTTGATGAACTTGTTCCACATACGGAGCGTATGGATTGGGAATCACTTCGTGCAAGTCTTCGTGAACATGGTATCCGCAATAGTACACTTATGGCACTTATGCCAGCAGAAACTAGTGCACAGGTTGCAAATGCTACAAATGGTATTGAACCACCTCGTTCACTTATTTCTGTTAAGCAAAGCAAGCACGGTGTATTAAAGCAAGTTGTGCCAGAGTTTCGCAAGTTAAAGAACAAGTATGAATTGTTATGGGATCAGAAATCACCAGAAGGTTACTTGAAACTAGTTGCAGTATTACAGAAGTATATTGATCAGAGCATTTCAACCAATACTTCATACAATCCAACATTCTATGCGGATGAAAAGATTCCAATGAGTGTTATGATTGGTCACTTACTGCTATGCTACAAGTATGGTATCAAGACGCTGTATTATTTCAATACTTTTGATGGACAAGGCGAAGTTGATATTGCAAAATTAGCACAAGAACAACCGCTACTTGCTGCTCTTGATGACCAAGAGAACTGTGAAAGTTGCACTATCTAAAGTAGTATGATATAATAATAAAAAAGGTAAAATGATGAGTACAGTATTTGACGCAAATGATAAGAGCGACCACACCAAGTCGCTTGCATTTCTAGACCCCAATGGTGGTGTAAGTATCCAACGTTATGACACGTTAAAGTATAAGCAGTTTGATAAATTAACCGATAAACAATTGGGATTTTTTTGGAGACCCGAAGAAGTTGATATTCTTCGTGATGCGAAAGATTTCAAGGACTTGACAGATAACGAACAGCATATCTTTACAAGCAACTTAAAACGTCAAATCTTACTTGATTCGGTTCAAGGTCGTGCGCCAGCAGTGGCGTTTGGTCCTATCTGTTCTCTGCCAGAATTAGAAACATGGATTACAACTTGGACATTCAGTGAAACTATTCACTCTCGTTCTTATACACACATCATTCGCAATGTGTATGCCAATCCATCAAAAGTATTTGATGAGATGATGGATATCCAAGAAATTGTTGATTGTGCTGGCGATATTACTGCACTCTATGATGAGTTGATTGCATTTAACGCAGAACATGCACAAATGACCGATCCTTCAAAATATGATCATTATGAGCACAAGAAAGCACTTTGGCTTGCACTTATGAGCGTGAATATTCTTGAAGGTGTTCGCTTCTATGTTTCATTTGCTTGTAGTTGGGCATTTGCTGAATTGAAAAAGATGGAAGGCAATGCAAAGATTATTAAGTTAATTGCTCGTGATGAAAATCTGCATCTTGCTGGTACACAAACGCTGCTAAAACTTCTACCAAAAGATGATCCAGATTATGCGCAGATTGAAGTAGAGTGTCGTGAAGATGCAATCAAACTATTTGATGATGCAGTCAAGCAAGAAAAGGCATGGGCGCAGTATCTGTTCAAGGATGGCTCCATGATTGGTCTCAACTATCAGTTACTTGCTGAATATGTTGAGTTTATTGCTAATAAGCGCATGCAAGCAGTTGGTCTTGGTCAGCCATATTCTACTAAGAATAACCCACTGCCTTGGACACAAAAGTGGATTGCTGGCGCAGAAGTTCAAGTTGCTCCACAAGAAACAGAAATTTCATCTTATGTTATTGGTGGCACTGTGCAAGATGTGGATAGCAATTCATTTAGTGGATTTAGTTTATAAAGAGGAATAATCAATGATTACATTATATACAAAAGATAACTGCCCATATTGCGATGGCGCAAAGCACCTACTTGCCAGTTGGGGCGAAGAATATGTGGAAGTAGATATCAATGATGCGGGCGTTCGTGATTGGCTAGTAGCCGAAGGTCACAAAACTGTGCCGCAGATTTACTTCAACGACAAACTTTTAGTAGAGGGTGGTTATAGTGGACTAAGTAAATTGTCTATCAACGAATTACAGGAAAGAAAGAATGCTAATCAATAAGACTGATAAAAATACTGTCTATACCTTTAAAACTGTCACTGGCGAAGAAATCATTAGTCGTGTAAGTGAAGAAAATGCAACTACATATACACTCCTAAAACCGCTAGTTATGATTGCCACACCAAATGGTGGGTTTGGATTAGCGCCTGCAATCTTTAGTGTTGCACCCACCGATCCTGTAGTGTTAAATAAGAGAGCAGTTGCGCTTTCTGGTAAAACAGAAAGTGACATCGCCACACAGTATCTTGCAAAAACAACAGGACTGACGTTGGCGACCTCTGTATAAAGGAGAGTCGAGATGCCTATTCCAACTAAGATGGGAAGCCTTAACACTGCTGGTGGCGTAGCAATGATGGGTGATTTTAAAACTTTAATCAACGGAAGACAAGCAAGTCGTATCGGTGATTATGTAACTGGTCACCCTGGGTTTGATCCACGTCATCCGCATCCACCAAACCCTATTGTTGTTGGAAGCCGCAGCGTAATTGTCGGCGGCAGACCACTTGGTTTTCTTAGCGTGTTAGATGCTTGCCGCCATATAATGATACCACATGAATCAGATGTATTAATAGGACCATAATGCCACTAGGAAGTTATACCACAGGCACAGGAACAATTACAGTTTCAACTGGCACAAATGCAGTAAGTGGCAGTGGTACAACTTTCCTTACGCAATTAAAACCTGGCGCAGTTATTGGCAATACGAATAGCAACTTTGCTGGTTATATTTCTACAGTAACAAGCAACACCACTGCAACCTTGACAGCGGTGAGTGTTATTAATATTGGTGGTGCTGCATTTAAATATCGTCCAATGACGGCAAATACTGCCGCATATGTTTATTATACTACTGGAAATATCACAGCAAATAATATTAGTCAGATAGTTACTGGCAATAGCACACACTTTGCAACAGAATTAAAATATGGTGACACTCTTTATATTTCTAATCTTCAAATTGCAAATGCAAGTGGACCTAATGTTGCTATTGGTATAGTAGAACTTATTACAAGTAATACAAGTTTATATTTGAGTTCTAATGCATTTGCTAATGTTTCAAATTTACAATATTGGAATGAATCTGTCACATATACAAGCTATGCACTTTATGGCGGCCCTGGCAGTCAATCTAGCAGTCCTAATGCATTTACTAGTTTAAATTTAATACATACACCATTATATACTTGGACACAAAGTGGACTTATTCCAAACGTTGCTGTTGTTAACAATTATCATCCACCAATTCAAGATAGTGTAACTGGCGTGTTAGTTAATTTACCAGCGAGTATCTATAAGAAAACAGGCAATAGTGTTACAAATACATATGTTGTTGGTAGTTCATTGAGTTTTGACGGAACTGATTATAAAGTATTTGATTTTGATGTCAATCAAAATGTATTTGGAACAGATTCATCATATGTGTTGGACGGGCTGAATAACGCCAACGATTTAAAAGAAATTGCACTAAGTGGTGATAGCAATCTATATGCTACTAATATTAAAAATTTAATTCCACAAACTTCTGCTGATCAGGCTGCGCCATTTGTCGGTGGCACGGTTGCTCGTGTTACAGATAAGCATGATTTGGCTGTTAATTATTTTAGTAAGACTAGTCCAATACAACAATTACAAGATAATCCTGCTAATTTTACTGCAAATCAAGATATATTCTTGCGCAAAGAAGCAAAAGGATTGCGTAAAATTGTTGCAACTGGTGCACCAATAGCGATACCTGGCTTGCTTAATGTTATTGCTGATACATATGTGCCAGGCAATATTGGTTGGACACCGCCACAGTTTAAACAAAGTGTGGTAAATTTACCTAATGTGAATGTGAGTTAATCATGGCAAACGTAACGCTTAAAGACCCAACCTTATTATCTACTTTTTATATGGCCCATGAAGATTTTAAACCAGACACTTATCCTGACTATAACAGTAAAAAACAATTCACTGGCTATGCAATAGGTTACGGCAACCATTACAATGCAGATGGCAGTCCAGTTACTGCTAACCAAACTATAACACGAGCAGATGCAGTAACTTTAGCAAATCAGCAACTGCCAGGTTATGTTAATCAAGCAGCAGGTCTTATTGGTGTAGATAATTTTAACAATTTAAATGCATCACAGCAAGCAGCACTTGCAGATATAACTGCAAACTATGGCGTTGGGCGAGTTCCACGTGCTACTATTGAGGCTTTTAAAAGTGGCAATCAAGATCAAATTGATGCTGCAGTTTTAGGGCAAAATAATAACTGTCCACGTGATGTTGACCGTGTAAACACAATGCACGGACAAGACCCTGCCAATGTTACCAGAGGCGGAGCAAGTAAAGAAATACCTGCTAATGCAAAAGGTGGTGCAGCAGGCAGTGGCAGCGGTTGCGCTGGTGCAGGTCTTGGTATACTAGGAGCAATTGCTGGTGCAGGTTTGCTTGGTGGATTAGGCGCAGGTCTAAATGGAATACTTAGTGGGGCAATGGGTGCTCTTGGTCTAAGCGGTATAACTGGTGCTATGGGTGGTGCATTTGGTGCAATCAGTAATGTATTAGGCGGCGGACTTAGTGGTATTCTAGGTCAAGTTGCTGGTCCACTAAATCAACTTACTGGTGGAGTAATGCAGTCGTTAAGTTCAATTGGCAGTGGGATATTGCCAAGTTTAACTGGCGTGTTACCTAGCGGTATTACTAACATTGTTAATGGCGCACTTGGTGGTGCAGTTGGCAGTATCATGGGTCCACTTAATGGTATCCTACAAAATCCAGCTAATCTTCCAAATGCTATACAACAATTTGCGTATAATGGCGGTCTTAATGGCATGATCAACCGTGTTGCTAATAACATGGTTGGTGGTGCTGCTTTTGGTGGTGCCAATGCATTTGTTCAACAGATTGGATTAGCAAGTGCTTTTAGCGGCATATCAAATAGTGTCGTTGGTGCTTCTGCCGAAGCCGCAGCACTACGATTTGGTGCTAACGTACCAGGCGGCATCGGTGCTAATTTTCTTAATAATAACGGCGTAGTAAGTTTTGGTATGAGTGCACTTACAAGCAATATACCAGCAGCAGCAAGTAATTTGCAAAACCTTGGAACATTTTCTACACAGAATATGTTAAGACTACAGCAACCGGCAAATGTTGCTCATCAAATTATTGGTGCAGGATTAGGAAATACAACTGGATTAACACAGCAATTAGTTCGCAATAATATACCTCTTGCTGGCATTGATAATCCACTATACGATGCGCCTGTTCAAAAAATATTAAACAATATAAGTGATCCAACTGCAATTGGCGCAGTGAGCAGTAAGTTTAATTTAGGCACAAGAATTTCTCATCTTGGGCAATTAACTGATATGAGTGTTATGACTCCTGACTTGTATGCTACGAGTCCAAGCAAGAATTTTAAAGATTTAGGACAGCATTTCTTAAGTTTAGGAATTACTGATGCTAAGAACTTTGATCAAATTGGAACAGCATTAAGTAAAACAGATGCTGGTCTTGACTTAAATCACTTGAGTCAAATGAAGACTCCTATGTATCAACCTGCAGCAGATACACTTAACAAAACATTTGGTTATGGTGGTGGCAGCATTGGTGAATTGACCATGGCTGATTTTCTTGGAACTCCTGCTGGTTATGTCCATAATGATACACTTCCTGTAATAACAAATGCAAACAATGTTATAATGGGAACTAGTGATGGTCAAATTTTAAATGGTTTAATTATTCAGTTACAAACATTGCTCACAGGTGGATATCATGTGCCTGGCAGTTCTGCAAGTGGCGATCAGCCAGCATCAGCCGATAGCATTAATATAAATGGCACAATATATTATACACTGGACGATGCGGTCATTGCTATGATTGCTGCAATCGAAGCACGATTAACTATTATTAAAAATAGCAGCGATCCAACTGTTAAAGCAGCCCTACAAGCAAGCGAAGCAGCACATGCTGCAAGTTGTGCACAAATATTAAAAGAAAACCATCATGTTACTACATTTGGCATGGATATCTTTGCACCAGTTCAGAACAATCCAGTTCAGGCATATGTATTTGCAGATGGTCTTCAATATTATGGTCAACAAACTGGCTATGGTCAAATTGGTGACTATATGGAACGAGTTGCACAAGATAATATCTATGGCGATGCGATTAAGGGAGCAATGCGCCAGGGTCGTAACGCTGCTGCTCTTGAATCACTTGGCGTTAATGTAGAACGATTTAAATTGCCGCATAGTCAATACTATCGTGATCCTGCAGCATTTTATCTTGCTGCATATAGTGGTGATTTGCCGCCTGTTCCTGTTAATTTGGTTGATCAAATAATTCCACAAACTCCACAAGATATCTATGTTGATGCACGTAACGCAATGCTCATTGACAATGGCTATGATCCAAGCACTATGTTGCCAGCACAAGCAGATGAAACATATTATGACCTACAGTGGAATAATATAAGCACCAATGTTCGTGAAAGCATTGGATTATCTGTACTACAACAAGCAGTCGATAGCAATATTATGGTAGTTGGTCCCAATGTTTATATTATTGGGTTAGACCGTAGACAAAATAAATTTGCAACCATCAACCAACATGGTTTAGCAATAGAAAATAGTGAAATATTTGTTGCTACTATGTTAAGCATAGCAAACAAAGTTCTATATGGTGACATTGGTACAACCAAGTATAATACGCCATTCTTCACTGACCAAATGGTATATGGCATGTTAGAAATGCTTAGTCAGGTTACGCCTGTTAATATTGATGCACTTGCATCTACATTAATTGGAAATGCCGTATTAACTGGTTTTATGACTAAACTTCGTGTTATATTCCAACAACTTCTGCAACAAGGCAATACAGGAATGGATCGTAACATTGTTGCTCCTTGGGGCGGCAGTGGACCAGATGGTCAAATGAATACGCTACCACGAAAATAACGTTTGACAAGTTATAACTTTAGGGCTATAAATAATATACCATGAAGATTAACGAGATTGTAGAAAATATAACCGAAATGAGTATTAATACGGGCGGTTTAGAATATGAAAGTGCTGTTGTAAAATCAGTGCAACAGGCAATTCCACATTTTGCAGATCGTGTTAAGTTTACAAATCTAAATTTTGCCACTGCGGGTTATAGCAGTGTAGGTATTGATCTTGAATTACAAGTAAATGGCGCACCATTTAATATTGAGATTAAAAAAAATAAAGATGCGCAAATGGGCGGCACAAGTATTCGTTATAATCCTTCAACCGATTTGGCTGAGATAGTAAACAGCGATACCATTGATGATGAAGCGCAACCATACTTCTTAAATGCGGTTCAATCAAAGAAGCAAGCCATCATTAACTATATCGAATTTGTTCAAAAGCAAGAACCCGTGGAAATGCACAGTAGAATCGATAGTTTTCCAATTGGTACAATTACAAGCAAAGCATGGAATAATGCTAAAAGTGCTGGTTTACTCGCAGCACTTGGTGAAAAAGTTAGTTTTAATGATACATCAATTATCACCAAAGCATACAATTTGAAAAAAGTATATTATATTCAGATCGGTGGTGCTGGTCTATTCTACCTTAATGATAACATATACGATCTGCCCGTGCCAAAATTCGAAGGTCACATTCAGATTGAGTTTAGACTTGGACGAAATGGTGGTGTGGTGAAAAAGATTGGCAATGAAACCATCAAGATATTAAATGCTGGCTATCGTTGCCAGGGTCGTCTTAAAACGAACATCAAGAGCAGTTTGAGCCTTGATAATCCTGCAGAAGCATTTCAAATCCTAGCCTATATTGACGACCAAACTAAATCGTGAAAGCCAACGTAGAAAAAATATGGCATTTTACCTGTGAGTTCTGTAAAATGTGGTTTAGTATCGCCGTAATGGACGATTGGAAACCCAAAAAACTATATTGCCCACATTGTGGCAAGCAACAACAAATAACCCTTGACATAAACCCTGAATGATGCTATAAATAATATACTAATATTGTTGAGGCGAAACAGAATAAACATGCTGGACGAGGGTGCAATTCCCTCATGCTCCACCATAGATACACTACCCAGACGTGGGGTATGATACATAGATTAGTTAACTCTAATGCTATTATGGTTTGAGTCCATATCGGTGTATCTTTGATGGGGCATAATTAGGATCGACAGGTGTAGTAAAGGTTTTGAGTAGATGTTAGTAAACGTAATAAATGCTAACGATAATGCATTAATTGAAATGGCTCTAGCAGCTTAATTTCTTGGGTATGGGTTCCACCTCGAAACAGAACGGGCCTACTTTTTTATTGAGGGCGATGAAAAAAATTTTAATCTCTTTGGCGCTGCTCTTAACAGTGAGTTATCCTGTTTTAGCCAAAGACCCCAAACCCCAAAAACCTATTGTTACGGAATCTCCTAGCGAGTGTGTTGCCCAAGCCATCTATAATGAGGCTCGTGGTGAAGACTATGAAGGGCAGGTTGCAATTGCCTGGGTAGTTCGCAATAGATTACAAAGTGGAAAATTTCCTAATTCACCGTGTAAAATTGTTTATGAAAAACATGGTATGGATTGCCAGTTTACCTTTATCTGCTTTCCATTCAAGCCAATAGATAAAGTAGATGACCGCAATGATTTTTATAGCATTGCAATGATGGTGTTGTATTCAACCTATATGGTTGATCCAACCGGCGGTGCTCTATACTTTAATAACAAACCGTTTAAGAACAAACAATTCAAGTTTATTAAAAAGATAGGACACCACTGGTTTTATACAGATAAAGATTAGTTGATACTTTGACCAGTATCACGAATATTGGTCAATTTTTCAATATAAAGACCCATATTATGGTCATATAGTCCATCAAACAACTGACCTTTCTTCCAACAACGCCAGTGCGCTCTCATGCTATCCTTAAAGCGTTGATAACGACTTAGTGGACGAATATTGCCATAGAAGTTGATATAGCAAAGATTTCCATGATGCTTGAATAGCAATGCTGCTGGCGGCACATGCGTAACCATGTCATTGCAGTTTACAAAACGATAGTGTTCAGTTTTAACATCGGCAACATAATCAGCATTGCCAAGTCGTGGTTGTCCAAAGGTCATAAGTTTTGTTGGTGGATAACCAGCAAATTCTAGTTCTTGGGTGATATAAAGTGCCATTGCTGCACCAAGACTGTGACCAGTAACATATATATCTTTCCCCTTATTCTTCTTTGCCCAATCTAATACTGCATCAATAATTTTACGTGCTTCACGACGAAAACCTTCGTGAACCCATCCCTTACCATGACGTTTTGGAATAGTATCAAGGTCGGCAAGTAGATCATTTGGTTGTGTAGGTTGTGTTCCACGACAAGCAACAATAACTTCGCTATCACTTGCTGCTACGTGTCCCTGTGCACCTTCATTATCTAGGAACTTATATTTCTTAAATCCAAGATCAGCATAAATTTGCTTATTGTCATCTTGGTATGCAGAACTGGCAAGGTTTGCCATAATAACTGCTAATTCGGGTAGGCTTTGGTCTTTTAACATAGTTGATTATCTCCCTTATAATAATATTTATTGGAATAGAAATGTCATAAATGTTGGGCTAAATATCTCTGTATTCAATTACAACGTAGTTTTTCAACGATTCAATTATATTCCGTAATATCGACGAATATAAATCAAATCAAGGGAAAATTATGTTTAAAAAAATTATTACAGCCATCACTGTGATGGCAGGTTTTGTTGCGACGCCAAACGCACACGCAGCCGATATCTATAATAGTGTAGCAACTGCTTATGTAACAACAACAATTAGTCAGACAGTTGTGTTTGATAGCACCATGCAAAATGGCGGAACTTTTGAATTTAGCGTCCTAGCACACAATGGTGGCGGACGCACAGGACAAAGCGATACTGCTAACGTAAAGATTCAATTTTATAATTCTTCAAATACATTAATAAACACTGTCAATACAAGTTACTCAAATAACTTACCACAGCCAAGTCAAAGTGGAACAGCAAATAGTCAAGGTGTGATGTTAAGTGGCAACCCACAAGCCGATCCTGCTGTGCCTTGGACTACCTTATCTATATCATCAACAAACTGCGGTGGCAGTTGTGCTACTGTAGCATACGCAAAAGTATCTATGTATGGTGTTGACGGAAGTTATTGGGCTGGTGATTACGGTCCTTGGTATCGTGCTCCAACTCTTACATTAAATGGCGGAACCAACTTACTTTACAATCCAGAGTTTGGTCCTTACAATGGCACAAACGCACAGGGATGGACATTAAGTCCTGCGCTTGGTGCTTGTCAAGGTGCTTGGGGTGGCAGCAATGCTTGTATTGTTGATAATACTGGTACACCAGGACGCAATACAACAGGTCTTGTAGCCAACCAAAATGGTGGTGGTCCAAGCGCAACTGGTGGAACAACCAGTGGAGCAGCCGGTGGTTATAATTCTACCATGAGTGTGTCTAATCCAAGTGGCGGTGGTGCTCCTTCTACACCTACTGTTGTAAGTTCAGCAACAGGTACACCAAGTGTGACTACATCCAATTCAATTGGAACGCCTACTACTACAACTGTAACAAATACAAGCACAGTTACATCTACTGATGCCAACGGTAATCAGGTTGTCACAACATACTATACAGTTACAACTACTGTAACAACACCTACTACAACTACAACTACCACAACACCTGTTACTGTAAACACATACAGTGATGGCTCAACCCAAACTGTAAATGGAACACCTGTAACAACAACTACAACCACCAATACAGATGTTGTTTCTACAACTCAACCAGCACTACAAAGTGTTGCAACTACTGTTAATGTTCCAACTACAAGTACATCCAGTGGAACAGCAGTAACAACTACTGCAACTACTAATCTGCCTTCTTCTTCTGTTGATCTTATTTCATTCAGCAAGACCAAAGGTGGAGATACAGTTACTGTAAACAAAAATACAACTACAATTACTGATAATCCATATACTGTAACAACTACGGTTACGACACCACTAACAACAACTACTACTGTTACACCTACGACTACTACTGTAGATGCTAATGGCAATGTTATTGGCGTGACATATGGAACACCTACATCAACTGATAATACTGTATATCAAGTTGTATCATCTGACCAAACATTTGATTCTTATACTTCTACATCTGTAAACAAAAAGAAAGATGTTAATGTTGGCGGCACACAAGCACTGTTTAATTATAATATAGTTAATCCATTTATTATTGATCCACTTACTACAAAAGATGGTAGTTGGGCTAATGCAAGTGGTTCTATAAGTGGCAATATTGGTGCAAGTGGAATAAACTTTGGCTATCAAAAGACAGTTGACGATATCACGACAGGTGTTGCTGGTCAGGCTGGTCAATTAGTCAACAGTGCGCTAAACTCAACTATGAGCGGAACCAACTATAGTGCGACTGCTTATGTGTTTAAGAAAATGGAACCACTATGGATTAAAGGTTCTCTTGGCTTAAATATTGTTGATGTTACTACCAAGAATAGCATTTCTGATTTTGGTTTAAGTTATGTTCAAACATCAGAACAACGCATATCATATGGTGATCTAACCTTATATTCAGCAACTGCTTATGCTGGTTGGAGACCATTGATTGGTGCTACTATTGTTAATAGTGAAATTGGTTCTATTGTAGAAAGTGGCACAAGCCTACTTTCAAACGGTCTTACTAATTCAAAGAGCACACATGTTATGCCATATGTTGGAACTCGCTATGAAGTTGATGAAGATATATCTTTTGAAGGCAGAGTAACCAATACTGACCAATATGGTGTTGTTGTTGGCGTTCGTTCTACTATCAAGAAGAAAGTATTTGACAATACAAGTATTTTCTTGCGTGGTGGATATGATCATGGTAACAATTATAACAATGCCACTGTTATGGTTGGTTTAACTATTGATTTTTAATTGACTTCGCATACGCTCCATGATAGATTAAATATTCATGGAGCGTATTATGACTGACCAACCTAAACCAAACCTTGAACAAGATTTGTTTGATAGCCAGTATATTCGTGATAAAGCACGAAATAATGACATATATTGTCAGCATCTTTATGCTACGCTCTGTAATAATGAATTCATCAAGGCAGAAGTTCTATCAATCTTAGCAGCAGAACAGTGGTCTTGTAGTTGGCGTCATAGTGGTGGTATTGCTGCTGGTTTGTATGATGGTTCTTTCAGCGGTGATTATATGCGTTATTACACAGCAAATTTTAACGATGATACTAACTACATTTCCGAAGGTATGATTGATGAAGAAATCCGTGAAGATTTGAAAAAAATTGGTTGGTATGTGGTTGAAAACAAGGTAAATATATAATGTTCTTAAACATTTTAGCACTGCTAAGTGCAATCTCTATCAGTGGTGTTGCAGCATATTATAGTATTGCTGGTCTTACTGCTATCTTTAGTGGTGCAGTTATTCCTATTATCATTATGGGAACCGTGTTAGAAGTTGGTAAGATTATTACTACAGTATGGCTACACCAAAACTGGACACGTGTAAACTTCATTGTTAAATGGTATCTTGCCATTGCTGTGCTTGTGCTTATGTTTGTGACATCGATGGGTATCTTTGGGTTCTTATCACGTGCACATATTGAAACTACAAGTTCGGTAGGTGATAATACGCTACTCATTGAGCAGATTGACCAGAACCTTGCCATTGAACAAAATCGCATTCGTGATAATCAAAAGATTATTGCACAAATGGATGATGCTGTTAATGGACTGTTGAATAGCGGCGCAAGTAATGCTACCAAAGATAATAATCGCACTGCTACCTTAACTACACAAGCAACTAAGTTACGTGATAGTCAGAAGAAAGACCGTGAGTCTGCTAACAAAACTATTGATGACACCAACAAGCGCATTCAAGATTTGAATAGCCAGAAACTTAAACTTAACCAAGCACAATTAAAAGTTGAGGCAGAAGTTGGTCCAATTAAATATATTGCACAATTAATATACGGAGATAATGTTGATAAGTCGTTACTTGAGCGAGCAGTTCGTTGGGTTATTATTTTCATTGTCGCTGTTTTTGATCCCCTTGCTGTTTCTTTGGTATTGGGTGCAACAATGGGTATCTCTAGTAGACGAAAAGAATCCGCCACAGCAGTAGAATATGTGGAAAAGATTGTAGAAGTTCCTGTTGAAAAGATAGTCACGGTTTATAATAACGATGCTATTATACGTGCAGAAACATTACAAGCAGAAGTAGAAGAACTGCGCAATCGTGAGCCGCAAGTAATTGAGCGAGTAATTACACAAGCAGTTCCTATCTATGAAGACCGCATTGTTGAAAAGATTGTAGAAGTTCCAACTACAACTATTGTGGAAAAAATTGTAGAAGTGCAAGTTCCTACAGAAACTATTATTGAAAAGATAGTAGAAGTAGAAAAGATTGTTGAAGTTCCTGTTGAGACAATTCGTGAAGTTGAAAGAATTGTTGACAATACTGATAATAAAACCTTACTTGAATTAACAGTTGCACTTGATCAATTAATAAAAGAAGTTGATGCAAAAAATCATGAGATTCATAAACTTAACGCAGAGAATGAAATTCTACGTGAAGAGAAATCTGGTGTAGATGAAAAAGCATATCTTCTCGACGTAGACACCGATATTGTTGGACCAGATTTTCCGCCTAACGCTGAGTTAGGGCAACTATTCATACGTGTTCGTGAACCAAATAATCTTTACAAATACAATGGTGAAGGTTGGATTTTAGTTGACAAAGACCAAAATACGGGCTATACTGATAATATAAATTGGAAGCATTGGCAGTTGGGTCGTCTTCAACGTGCAGAACTTGAGTTTGAAGATATGACCGTGGCTGAACAATCTGCAATAGAAAATCATGATAAATGAACGATAGTAGAATTGTAACTGCGCCTGATACAGACCTTGATCATAGGTTTAAGATACTGTTAGTTGATGTTGAATGGAGCGATATTGAACGCCTTTCACAGTCTATAAACAGTTTAAAGTTTCCTATAACTGTATTCTTGTATGGCAGCAATGATACCGATGATATGTGGTGTATTAACACTCAACGTATAGCCAATGCTACGCTTATTAATAGTAGATTTAGTGGAACAAAAGAATTACTCAAGGGATGGTTGCTTGCTCAACGCAATACCCATTCACTTGGAGCAAATGAAATTGCAAAAGCAAGCCATAAAGAAATATTTGACATTTATTCTTGGATGCTGTTACAATATAATAATTACTTAAAAGAGGAAAATAATGACTCATCGACCAGAAATTGAAAATGTTCGTCAACGTGGATTTTTTGTTGAGGTTCACAACAATGATGTAAACAAGGCACTTCGCAAGATGAAGAAGATTCTTCAACAAGATGGAATCTTCCAAACTCTTCGTGAACGTGAGCGTTTTGAAACACCAAGCATGAAACGTAAGAAAGCCAAGGCTCGTGCACAGAAGCGTTGGCAGAAGAAGTTGCGTGAACTTCGTAACAGCGGCATTGCAAATTAATCAATAGGTAAAAAATGCGTATTATCAATGATACCAAGTTGGATTTCTCCGACGTTTTAATCTTGCCTAAACGCTCCACGTTAACAAGCCGTGAAGAAGTATCGCTAGAACGAACTTTTACATTTCGTAATAGTAATCGTTATTGGAGCGGCACTCCCATCATGGCGGCAAATATGGATGGTGTGGGGACATTTGAAATGGCAGAGAAACTTGCCACTTATAAAATGTTTACCACGCTACGTAAAAATTATACAACCGAAGAACTTGTTCTATGGATTGGACGCACGGGTTATAATATCCAAGAATATTGGGCTTATGGACTTGGTATCAAGGACGAAGAATACGAAAAGTTCAAACTTGTCAAGAGTAAGTTGCCAGAGTATAATATCAAGTTTGTTTGTATTGATGTTGCCAATGGTTATACAGAACGATTTGTAGAGTTTGTTAAACGTTTTCGTGCCGAAAATCCTGATCTAATTATCATTGCTGGCAATGTAGTAACTGGTGATATGACAGAGGAGTTGCTACTAAGTGGAGCAGATATTATTAAAGTTGGTATTGGTCCTGGTAGTGTCTGTACTACTCGTCTCAAAACGGGTGTTGGTTATCCACAGCTTAGTGCTATTATTGAGTGTGCTGATGCTGCTCATGGGCTTGGTGGACATATCATTAGCGATGGCGGTTGCGTTTGTCCTGGCGATGTGTCTAAGGCTTTTGGGGCTGGCGCAGACTTCGTGATGCTTGGCGGCATGTTAGCTGGTCATGATCAAGGTGGCGGTGATATTGTATCACATACTACTCGTAGTGACCAAGTTTGGATTAAAGATGATGGCACCCCAGATGATATCTTTACTACTAAACAGTTTGTTAAGTTCTATGGCATGAGTTCTAAGTCTGCCAATGAAAAGCATAGCGGTGGATTGAAATCCTATCGTGCAGCAGAAGGCAAGGAAGTTGCCGTGCCTTATCGTGGCGATGTTGGCGATACCGTTCAGGATATTCTTGGTGGTGTTCGTTCTACACTTACCTATACAGGCAGCAAATCGCTGAAAGAACTATCCAAACGCACAACATTTATTCGTGTCAATAATCAAGTCAACAATGTTTTTGGAAAGTAATGGCATATTCAAAAGATAATCTTCCACAAGGTTTTTATGTCTATCAATATATCCGTGAAGATGGAACCCCTTACTATATTGGCAAAGGTAAAGGTGCTAGGCTATATGATACTAGTAAGAGAACTATTCGAGCGCCAAAAAACAAAGATAGAATTATAATTGTTCAAGAAAATTTAAGTGAAGAATTAGCATTTAAATTAGAAAAAGAATTAATTGCCAAATATGGAAGAAAGAATAATCAAACTGGAATACTAAGAAATCTCACTGATGGCGGAGAAGGTTCTAGTGGCACAATTTGGAGTATAGAACAACGTAAAAAAATATCTATAGCAAATAAAAATAGAAGTCCAGAACTTCTTGCTAAAATTAAACAAGCAATTCAAGAAAGCAGAACCCCAGAAGTAGGCGCTAAAATATCGGCTGCTAACAAAAATAGATCACCAGAAATAAACGCTAAAATATCAGCGGCTAATAAAGGTCGTAAACCTTGGAATAAAGGTTTAACGTATAATGAAGATTCTCGAATTAAAAGAAATTTTAATAGAAAAGTAAGCGAAGAAACTCGTGCTAAATTATCTAATTCATTAAAGGGAAAAAGTACTGGTAAAAAACATAGTCCAGAAACTATTGAAAAATTAAAAAAAGCAAGAGCCAAACAAATATTTTCAGATGAAACTCGTGCCAAACTACGTGGGAGAAAACTTAGTGATGAAACACGTGCCAAGATATCTAGTAAATTAAAAGGAAGAAAGCATAGTGACGAAAGTCGTGCTAAAATGCGTGGAAGAAAGCATAGTGACGAAACTCGTACTAAAATGCGTGGAAGAATACACAATAAAGAAACTCGTGCTAAAATTTCTTGTGCAGTAAAAAACAGAAAAGTTAGCCAAGAAACTCGGCTAAAAATGTCTGCTGCTAGAAAATTATATGTATTAAAAAACCAAACTCCAATAGAATTAAATCCAGATTTATTTGAAATAATTAAATGAAAACCCTTGACAAATGACATATGAATTACTAAATATATGTAGACGATGCCAATGATGGGTCGTCTACAGTATACTCGCTTTAAAAAGGAGAAACAAGCATGAGTAACCTTCTACAGGTCTTTGACCAGAAATTATTTGATAACCTTCACCGTACCACTATTGGTTTTGATCGTATCCTAGATGATATGCTGCGTGTGAACAGCATCCAAGTACAACAGAATTATCCACCATACAATATCATCCGCAATGATGAAACCAATTATGAAATTCAGATTGCCGTAAGTGGCTTCTCTGAAAAAGATATTGATATCACCTTAACTGATAATCAATTGGTTATCACTGGCGAAAACACCGACGAGGATACCAACGAGTATCTTCACCGTGGCATTGCTGCTCGCAAGTTTATTCGCACATTCTCACTAAGTGATGATGTTGTGGTAAATGCTGCAAAGGTTAAGAATGGCTTGCTTATCGTATCACTAGAACATGTTGTTCCAGACGAAAAGAAGCCAAAGAAAATTCCAGTAACCAAGTAATATAATAGCAACAAAACACGGCGGGAATTGTCCCGCCGTGTAATAATAGAAGATGAGCAAAATGAAGCACAGACACCGCAACCAAGTCCAATGTAAAAATTAAGCCTAAGTTAGACTTAGCACCACCACCACGTTTTAGTGTTATCTTTATGAATGATAATGTAACAACCGTTGATTTTGTTATGGCTGTTCTACAAGAAGTATTTGAACATGATGAAGATAGTGCAATGGGACTAACTGCTAAAATTCATGAACAGGGACAAGCAACTGTTGCAGTATTACCTTTTGAAATTGCAGAAAGCAAAGCAGTTGAAGTAACGTTACTTGCTCGCACCAATAGTTTTCCACTTAATGTAAAGATTGAACCACAAGCCTAAACTTCTATTAGTTTAGGAAAATAAATCTGACCAATATTTTCTTCTGGGCGACCACGGGGATGGCACACATAACGTATGCCATCTATTGTCTCATCAAATTCTTTATGAACGTGTCCAAAGCACCAAGCACGAATTTTCTGATTTGTGTTTGCTAATAGCGTGGTTTGAAATAAACTATTGCCGATACGACCATAGTGAACAGGATTGTAATCAGGCGGCAAATAAGAAAATCGTTTCATTGGTGCGGTGTGAGTAACAACTACTATATGATTGATGCGTGGATCATTGTTAAACGTTTCAATTTGATTGTATAACATCTTTGCTTCATTCTTAGCAATTATAAAGATTTCACTAAGTTTTTCTTCTTCAAATCCTTCAACAACTAAACGTTCCCAACATTCACTGCTGCTCATTTGCGGCATACAAAAATCATATGTCCACCATCCATTGCAACCTATAAATGCAGTATCATCTAAAACAATACAGCTTTTATGAAGATAGGTTATGTTATTGTGTGGAGAAATTCGATCATAAAATTTAGCGCAATTTTCATGAAGATTTGTTTTATGATTGTGTTCATGGTTGCCATCGACAAATATAACATGGCGATAGTTTTTGCCAATTTCAATTAATTTTTTATAACTGTAATCCCAATCGTTGCTGATATCACCTGCAACTACGCATACTAAACTTGTTCCCAAACCATCCCAATTTAAATTTTGTTCAGGCGGCCACCAATTTTCGTGTAAATCACTTACTAAATCAAAATGCATTTTTTATTGAACCTACAGTAATAATTATATATAATATCATAATGAACATAATTTTTAATAAAGAACTTGTCGCAGAACTAAAAGAGAAATACACTATCCTTGAATTAGATACGGTGATGCAACCTAGCTTGGCAGAACCAATTGTTTTACACGCTGTAGTAGAGATCACCAATATCACTGACTTATCAACGTTGTCATTCTTTCGTGAAATGCATGAAGATATGATTCGTGAATATAAGAGTGGCAATTGGACAAGAGCGGCAGAACTTACAAGCGGATTGCTTGGACATTTTAATGGTGAATTAGACGAATTTTATAATTTAGTTATTGACTTCTGCGCAGAATCTGTTAAAGTAAATAGAAGTTGGGACGGTATCAAGCATACGGTTCCTAAAGAATAACATAGGCTGAGTTGGCACAGTGGCGACTGCACCGCTTTTGTAAGGCGGAATACAAACAACGGGGGTTCGAGTCCCTCACTCAGCACCATTTTTTAGAGGTAGGTTATGTCACGTTATTGGTCCGAAACTGCACTATTTGATTGGCTTCGTGGGAAGTTTGGTATTGAAAAACCAACTGCTCTTGAATGGGGCGAATGGTCTGTGTGGAAGCGTAATACCAAAGCCGCACATCCTATTGGTTATTGGGTAACTGAAACTTTTCCTCGTATTGTAGATAAGATTGATCGCAATACTGTTGGACATATTGATAATGCTCGTTATTATCTTCGCAATCGTTTTTGGCGTCAAACACACGTTCTTCCAACAGGTTTGCCGCTCGGTGAATATCATGATTTAGATGAGCGTATTCTTCATGGTGTCATGCAAGGTATTGTAGACTATGTTGAAAAAGAACTTGCTTGGAAAAGCCGTTGGTTGAGCACAGAGGAAAGCAAGGCGGTTGTGTGGAAGAGCGGTCGTTGCCCCCAACTTGGATTGAAGTATCTTGAATGGGAAAAAGGTTTGCTCTATGATGAGTCATGGGGAATGGAACCAACCGATGCAAAGTTTGGTGAATTGACTGACCAAGCACAACGTGCCATTGATGTGCTACGACTTTATAACTGGTGGAAAACAGAGCGTCCCCAGCGTCCTGACTCACATGACGCAAGTGGTTGGAGCCAGTATTGTGATGATATGGACAAGAAGTATGGACGTGATCATTTCTTTGAAAGTCGTGATCAAGAAACTGATGAAGAACGTGCTCGTAGTCGTGCGGCATTGGACAAGTCTCACGAAATTGAAGCAGCATATGATGCAGAAGATACTGCAATGTTGATGCTCGTTGTTCGTATAAGAAAAGGATTATGGACATAACAATTTTTAACGGCGGCACGGCTGTGCTAAAAGGTTGGAGCGAGTATAACTAAAAACCGTCTGTGAAGGCTGCAGACCATATCGGACGGACTGGACAGGTGAGAGACCTGTAAAAGGTAATGGTGATTGTGTCACACAATTGAAACCCGAAAATTTGTAGTCCAAACTAAAACCATCGTGGGGATAGCAACCCACCCGTTAAAAAACTATTGACAAACCGCAGACTATATAGTATATTAATAGAATAAACAGAAGAGAGTTATGACAATGTTAATCATGGGATATAAAGATAAGCCAGAGTGGTCAAAAGTTCGTGCTGCGTTCAAGCGTTGCACAGACTTACCTGCCGCTGACATTGAGAAGATTGTCAAGAATGTCAAGGAAGGCAGAACCGAAACCATTCCTAATGACCACACTCTTTACGAAGACTTGAAAGAACTTGGCATCCTGATCAAGTAAAAATTACCCATCTTTACCTAAATATTATGTTAGGTAATGGTGGGATTCAATGATTTCTGGTGATTATTGGTTAAAATTGCAACCAGTTGCAGAACCAACCCGTTGGTTAGAACAAGCACAAGCAAAATTTGATATCATTCAGAGACTCTTTGTTAATCTTGATGTACAACCACAAACTATTTTATTAACTCATTTTAATCCACTTGTTTTATTATTAGAACAACATTATGATTGCACCGTTGTTGCAGAACAAGGTGTAAAATATGCATATCAAAGCAGCAGTAATTTTATAGATAGTATTGGTGATATAAAGGGCAAAGTAGATATTACACTTGCACTTGATGAATACTTCACTTACTGCGATAGTGAAAATGCTCAGCGTGATCTGATTGCTGAGATTAAAAATTGCACAGATGGATATCTTATAACATCACTGCAAGATTACAAAAATACTGCTCCACATAAGCGCAATCACGTAGATGCATCTGTGCACAGCGATATTATACTTTTAGAACAAAATATAGTAGACAAAAATAATAGGCAGAATTGGCAAACTCATATATACTTTATAGAAAATCATCATGATCTAACTGTGTTGGGTCCAACTGAACGCCGCACTATGTATTTCAAGCAACTTGCAAAATACAGCAGCGATTTAGAAGGTTCTAACTATGTTATCCAAAAGAACATGTTATATCGTGGTTTTTTCAAAAGAAATTATGAGCATATTATAACTGTAAAGTTCTAAGGAAGCCAATTGGTCGATATTAATATTGAAGCAGCAATATCTGCAAGCCTACGTAGCAGTGTAGAAGCATATCTGCAAACAGCAGATTTAAGTACCGTCATTGCCGAAACCCTACAAAAACAAATTAATAATGTTGTTATCAACCTTACTGGTAAGATTTTCAATGACATTATATCTAAGCGTGATCTACAAAGTGAAGTAACGCATTTAGTTCAAACTATATTGAGTGAACAGTTACTATCGGTTGGCACAAAACAAGTCAACGAAGTGCTTCAACAAGCAGATATGCAAAAGATTATTGTTAGCAGTATACAAAGTGAAGTTCATCGTGCTGCTGGCAGTTATGATTTTCCTGAAAAAAGTATACCATTTAGCAGCATTAAAATGGATGGATGCGAGTTTAATGCTGGTTTTATTAATAACGGTATCTACAACAAATTTACAAGTACTGGCATTGCTGATGAGTCAAGCAAAATACAATTGCGTGTAACCGATGAAGGCATCATTACTACCAATAATATTACTGCTGAAAATTTATTGATTGAGGATAATGCATTCTTTAAAAATGTAACTATTGATGGCGATTTATTTGTTGGCGGCAACGTATTACCAAGCAAAAAATTGGATGATTACATTAGTAACGTAAGCCAAGCAGTTGCACGGCAATTAATAGATGATAACAATAACAGTCATATTGACTTAGGTAATCGTCATATTGTAAGCGGTGACCGATATGTTATTAATAACGATAGTCTTGGACCGCATATTATTAATAGCAACCTACGCAATGTTGGAAACTTGGTTGAACTTACGGTAAGTGGTCAAGCAATTATACACGAAACCTTAGTTGTAACAGATCATCGTGTAGGTATTAATACAGAAAGTGCGGTGGGTGCGTTAAGTGTATGGGATGAAGATGCTGAATTTACCCTAGTAAAACATAGCCCTAAAACAATGTATGCTGGCAGTACCAGAATTACTGATGTTGTATTAGGCAGTAACAATGCAGAACAAATCAAATTAAAAAGTGACGGGACTATAGAATTAAACGGACCTCTACGATTTAATGGTGTATTAATAAACGTTGTAGACCGTATACCAGAACAGGTTGGTGAACCTGGTGAAATTGCCGTCATGCGTGATGGGAGTGCTATATACAGATGCCTTGGTCAAAATAGTTGGGGGAAGATTCTATAATGCGTATTTTTAAATGGATTTATAATATCATTGATGATATGATATACAAATATAAGCGTCGTCGTTTGTTGAAAGAACTTAAGGAACGTGACCCATTTATATATTGAGGAAAAATGCTTTTAGGTATCAATGCTAACAATCATGACGCAAGTATTGCTGTTGTTGACGGGTCTAATATTCTGTTTGCGGGTCACGCTGAACGGTATAGCAGAGTAAAGAATGATCCACATCTTAATGAAGCATTGATTAACGATGCGTTACAATATGGTATACCTGATAAAATAGTATGGTATGAACAGCCATGGAAGCGTACTGTTCGTAATCTTATAAGCGGTCAACGTCCACTACACTATAACTTAAAATCCTATCTTAAGAAATATGGTCTTGACAAGATACCTGTTGTTACTACACCGCATCACGGTGCGCATGCTGCTATGGGCTATTATACCAGTGGATTTAGAGATGCAGCCATCGTAGTTATAGATGCTATTGGTGAATTAGAATGCACCTCTGTATGTCGTGGAATTAACAACAAAGTTAGCAGAGTTTGGCACAATGTTTATCCACAAAGCATTGGGCTATTTTATAGTGCCGTCACAGAATATCTTGGGTTTAAACCTAACGAAGAAGAATATATTGTTATGGGCATGGCAGCATACGGCGAACCAAAGCATCTTAAAACAATGCTCAATGAGTTCTTTGGAACATGGTCACCGCCTAATGTAGAGTTTAAACATAACCTACATCGTGGTATGCGTTGGTGGAATAAACCTAAAGATGAAGATTGGAAACCAGAAGATATTGCAGCTTCTGCACAAGCAATTTATGAGCAATACTTAATGGCAATTTGCCGCTATGCTCGTGAAGTAGTTGGCAGTGATAATCTTGTATTGGTAGGTGGTTGCGCTCTTAACTGTGTAGCAAATAGCCGATTGAAAACATTTACTGGATTTAGTAATATATGGGTGCCACCAAATCCTGGCGATGCTGGTTTAAGTTTAGGTGCAGTTACGTATCATACTAAGCAACATGTGCATTTAGAACATGCATTTCTTGGATATAACATTGATCGTAGGGTTGATGTTCGTGCAGTAGTTGATGCCCTAGAAGGGGGTCAAGTTGTAGGCATTGCCAATGGTCGTGCAGAGTTTGGTCCACGAGCGTTGGGTAACCGTTCACTGATTGCTGATCCTCGTGGACCAGATGTAAAAGACCGTGTAAATGCAATCAAGAAACGTGAGCCATTTCGTCCATTTGCTCCAATTATATTGAAATCTTGGTTTAGGGAATACTTTTATAGTAAGATGCGAGTAAATCATGATTATATGCAATGGGCGGATGCGTGTATGGACCCACAATCTTTTCCAGCAATTTGTCACGTAGATGGAACTTCTCGTGTTCAAACAATTGACCATCCTACTCCAAGCATAATGTATAAGATATTAGAAGCATGGTATGCTCGTGCCCGTTGTCCAATGTTGCTTAACACCAGCCTTAACATTAAAGGTGAACCATTGGTAAATACATGGGCAGATGCTGAACGGTTTTCTGAATTGAACAATGTGGTGGTATTCTAATGCGTGTAGCAATTATTGGTGACAGTTATACATATAGTTATAAAGATACCTATTTAGAAACCATATGCCATGAACTTAATCTTGAAGTTATCCATCAAGTAGGATTTCGTGGTTTCTCGCAATATAAAATATATCTTGAATTTTTAGAAATTATAAAAAATAATCCAGAGATAATTATTTGTTGCCATACAGAACATAGTAGATTTTATCATCCTACTGAACAGATTAAAAAAAATTATAATCCTCTAATAAATTATAATAAAAATTTTCGCAATGCTGTCAACGAATATTTTATTCATATTTATAATGAAGATTTTTCTAAATTTATTCACAATTTAATTATTTACGAAATGCAAAAAATTTGTAAAGAAAAAAATATAAAGTTAATTAATATACCATGTTTTGAACATAACCATATTGTTAAAAATTATGGGCTATGGATTTTGGCAAATGACGGAATAGCTAGTTGTAGCAACATCGATTATAAACGTGAATTTGATCAAGATCGTTGGACACTAATTAATGATGCAAAGTTATTAAATCATTTTTCATCACACGGACATCAAGTTTTAGCAAATAATATAATTCCACATATTAAAACGTATATTACAAGCGACCAAGAATTTCATATTTCGTTGCTTTTTCCTGAACTATTTGCTTGACAAACTTTAAAATTGTGTTATATTCTTAATATGACACAAAAACGTATCGGCTTTTGCTGCAAATGGATTGACACCGTGGATCAACTTGATGGCTTTAAGCCTAAAGATGATGCACTCCGCTATAACAACAAGACCACGACAGTGGCTTGGCTAAACCGTCAAACCAAAGCGGTTGCTGAGCAACGACTGTGGGATATTATGGAGCATAATACAGATGCCACATTACGATTGGTGGAGCGTGTGGGAACACTTGCACCAGAACTACGAATGGTACGCCTTAGTAGCGACATACTCCCTGTTTACACTGAGTCAACTTGGGGCTATTTCTGGACTGATAAACACCTTCGTCAAACCATTGCGAAGCGACTGGCCAAGGTTGGAGATGCTGCTAAACGTCACGATGTTAGGGTCAGTTTTCATCCTGGCCAATTTTGCGTCCTTGCTAGTGACCGTGAGAATGTTGTCGCCAATTCTATTGCTGAATTTGAATACCATGCTGATTTGGCTCGTTGGATGGGTTTTGGTTCTAGTTGGCATGATCACGGTTTTAAGATCAATGTGCATATTAGTGGTAAGGGTGGTCCAATGGCTATACGAGCCGTATACTCCCGCCTCTCGCCCGAAGCTAGAAACCTTATTACAATAGAAAACGAGGAATATACCTATGGACTTGATTCTTGTCTCACTTTGGGTGATATCTTGCCTATCGTGTTTGATACTCATCATCACTGGATTCATTCGGGAGAATACATCGCACCGTCTGACGACCGTATTAAAATGGTCAAAGACAGTTGGCGTGGTGTCCGCCCTTCTCTTCATTACTCTCTTAGTAGTGAATCTATGGGTATCACTAATGCTAGTAGACCTGACCTATCCACACTAATGGAGAGTGGTCATAAGAAAGGTACTCTACGTGCGCACAGTAATTTTATGTGGAACAGTTCAGTCAACCAATATGTAGGTGAACTGTGGAACGATTTTGATATACAAGTAGAAGCAAAGGCTAAAAACCTTGCTAGTTTTAAGTTACACGAAGAATTAACCAAAGGAAAATAAATGAGTTATCTGTTTACTAGTGAAAGCGTAAGTGAAGGACATCCAGATAAAGTTGCTGATGCTATCAGTGATGCGGTTTTGGATTTGATGATGGCACCACAGGATAAGTCTTATCGCTGTGCGTGTGAGACACTTGTTACTACCAATCAGGTTGTAATTGCGGGTGAATATAAGGGTGAACTTGATAATGCGTTGGTTGAAACAGCCGTTCGCAATGTTATCAAGGATATTGGATATGAGCAAAGTGGATTTGATTGGAGAACTGTAAAGGTTCTTAATCTAATGCATGGACAAAGTGCAGATATTGCGCTTGGGACAGATACGTTTGGTGCTGGCGATCAAGGATTAATGTTTGGCTATGCTTCTAATGAAACACTAAGTTATACAAGTAAAGATACGCCAACATATATGCCTAGTGCTATTCAGTATAGCCATGATGTTGTGAAGGCACTGACGGAGCATCGTAAGAGCGGTCGTGATTGGCTTGGTCCAGATGCTAAGAGCCAGATTACTGTTGAATACAATGATGATAGCAATCCATTCCGTATTGATAAAGTAGTATGCTCTACACAGCACAGTGAAAATACTGATATGCATACGGTTCGCACACGGGTAGAACAGCTTATTCGTAGTGTGTTGCCTGACCGTTTGGTTGATACTCGCACAGAGTTCCATATCAATCCTACTGGACGCTTTGTTATTGGTGGACCAGATGGTGATACTGGTCTAACTGGTCGTAAGATTATTGTTGATACTTACGGCGGCTATTCCCCACATGGTGGTGGTGCTTTCAGTGGTAAAGACCCTACCAAGGTTGACCGCAGTGCTGCATACATGATGCGTTATCTTGCCAAGAATATTGTGGCAAGTGGTCGTGCAGATTGGGCAACTGTTCAGGTATCTTATGCTATTGGTCTTGAACAGCCAATGAGTTTCTATGTTGAGAGCAATGGTGATAGCCGTGGTTTGACACATTGGATTCGTGATAACGTTGATCTTACTCCACTTGGTATTATCAACAAGTTTGACCTGTTCCGTCCTATCTATAGTTCTACTACAAACTATGGTCACTTTGGTAAAGATGGATTGCCATGGGAAACGGTTGATCTTTTCTAAAATAATATATTGACATAATTGTTGCACTGCGGTATAAATATATGCAGTGCAGCAAAGGAAGTAATGATGCAACCATACACTGTAGATGAATTAGAATTTATTAACCGTGGCGCAACCGCCACTACAAAGGAGAATGAAATGTTTGATACCGATGAATTTATTGATACAGTACAAGATGCTAAGAAAACAATGGTTAAGACTCTTGTGCAAAATGAAGCTATTGCAAAGAGCCTAACCGCATTTGTGGATGCACAAACTGCTTACACAAAGGATGCTATCAAGGCAACTGCAAGTGCAATGGGTATTATTTCTAATGAAGTAGCAAAATCAGTTGAAGAAGTAAGTGCTGGCAAGCATTTCAAGAAGATGCAAGAACAGGTTTCAAATGACCTTTATAGCACCTTCTGGAAAGAAGCATTCAAATATTATACTCCAAGTTACAAATAATTTGACATTTTAATTTTAATGTCATATTATAGATAGTAAATATCTTACAGGAGATAATTGATGAACACTATTATTGTATTATTTGGACTTTTTGTTCTAATCGCAGTAATCTACAAGTTACTAAATCATAAAGATAAGACACCTGATCCATTGGATCAGATGGAAGCAGATGCTAATGCAAAGTTAGCAGAAGCAGAAAAGGCAGCGAAGGCAAAAATGGACGAAGTATTACATGTTGCTGAAACTGCCACCGAAACACCAAAGAAGGGAACCTGTGGTTGCGGTCGTAGCCCAACAGGAAACTGTGTTGGATTGCACAAGTTGAGCGATGCTGAATGGGCAATGAGTGATAAAAACCCAAATCGTGTTGAAGTAGCACCAGTTGTTGTAACTGCTGACTCATTAAATGCAGTCGTAATACCAGAAGTAGTTACAGAAGCAGCACCAGTTAAAAAACCTCGTGCTAAAAAAACGGCTGCTCCAAAGGCAAAGGCTGCTCCAAAGGCACCAAAAAAGTCTAAGTAATTCAAAGACTTGCGGCATCGGCACGAGCCAAAACTAAAGATGTCCGTTAAAAACACCGCTTCGGCGGTGTTTTTTTATTGACAAATTTTAATAATATGGTATATTAATAATACGAATCAATATTACTTGGTTCAAACAACAGAAAGGTTATCCTATGAGTAAAAAACACTTCGAAGTCCTAGCCGCCGCTATTTCTTGCATTGATAGTCTTGAAAATCGTATCAAGATTGCACAGTCTATTGCAGAGGTTTGTCGCCAGAGTAACCCACGGTTTCATTATGGTATGTTTATGAAGGCTTGCGGTATTACTACCATTACTAATTAAAAAACAGGTGAACCATGGATAATGTTATTGATTGTGAAAACAAGTTCAAAAATGTGCGCATGATGAATCTGGTTAAACGTTATCTTCGTGATAGTGGCAAAGACAGTGAAGCTACTGTTGAGTTTTATCCTGATAGCGAGAGTCCAACTGGTGTGGGGCTAATGCTTGTTGATAGTAACGGTTATACTAAAAAAATTAGTAATGATATCATCAATAATTTATTGACGAAAGTATCGTAACCATATATAATAATATCAATAATCGGAGAGTAAATTGTCAAAGAACGTATTAGTTACGGGTGGTGCAGGTTTTATTGCTACCCATGTTATCGACCATATCCTTAAAACTACTGATTGGAATATCATCAGTCTTGATCGTTTAGATTTTAGCGGTAATCTTAATCGACTAAACGATATGATGCAAGACCATAGCCCACAAACACGAGCACGAGTAAAGGTAATCTTCCATGATCTTAAGGCAGAAATTAACCCCCTTACGAAGACTCGTATTGGCAATGTTGATATTATTCTTCACCTTGCCGCTGGCAGTCATGTGGATCGTAGTATCGATTATCCAATGGAATTCGTCATGGATAATGTGGTTGGAACTTGCAATATCCTTGAGTTTGCTCGTAAGTGTGATAATTTAGAACGCTTTGTGTATTTCTCAACCGATGAAGTATTTGGTCCTGCACCCGTTGGCGTAAATTATCGTGAATATGATCGTTACAATAGTGGCAATCCATACAGTGCAGCTAAGGCAGGTGGCGAAGAACTTGCAGTAGCATATGAAAATACCTATGGTTTGCCAATCTATGTAACGCATACTATGAACGTATTTGGTGAGCGTCAGCATCCAGAGAAGTTTATTCCTATGTGTATTCGCAAGGCTCGTGATGGCGAAACAATTACGGTTCATAGCGACAAGACTCGCACTATTCCTGGCTCACGTCACTATATTCATGCAAAGGATGTTGCCGAAGCCTTGATGTTTATTCTTGATCTCAAGGATTTCACAATGCCGCCAGAGTTTGGTGGAGCAAAGTGTCCTAAGTTTAACATCGTAGGTAAGCAAGAGATTAACAATCTTGAATTGGCACAGATCATCGCTGACAGTCAAAACATGCCTCTTCATTTTGAAATGGTTGATTTTCATAGCAGCCGTCCTGGTCATGATCTTCGTTATTCATTAAGTGGTGAGTTTATGAAGAGCCTTGGTTGGGAACCTAAGATTGAACTAACCGAACGCATTAAACAAGTAGTAGATTGGACACTTGCTCGTCCAGATTGGTTGAACCTAGATGTCTAAGAAAAAAGAAAAGAAATACGGTGTATTCATTACGAGTGCAGTTAATGCAAAGTTTAGTTTGTATAGTCCAGAAGAACGGCTAGAACAAACTCTTGAAACTATTGCAAGTGTTCGTAAACATATTCCAAATGCTGTTATTTGTTTAACAGAATGTAGTCAACCAAGTGTTAGCAGTGAGATTGAACAAAAATTAGCTGAGCATATCGATCATTATATTGATTTCAGCAATGATGAAAATGTAAAATACATTCATGATACGATTGAAGTTCAAGATATTGTTAAGAACCTTACTGAACTATCAGTTGTTTATAATCTTATTGGGTTAGCACAAGATGAAGGTTGGTTTAATGACTGCGAACGTGTCTTCAAGGTAAGTGGTCGTTACGAACTAACAGATAGGTTCAATGTAGTAGATTATGAAAACGATATCGTTGGTGACAAATATGTCGTTTCTAAACGTATGTTAAGTCAGTTTGCACCAGGTATCACTGGAGTAGATCAACAATATATGTTGCGTGTATATAGTTTTGGTGCCAAAAGACTTGGTGAGTTTAAACTTATACTTGAAGATATGATTGAATATATGCAAGACCGTGTTAATAGCGGCGGATATATAGATATTGAACATCTTTGGTATAAGTTCTTGCCAAAGTCGGATGTAATTGAATTTGACCGCACTGGTGTTAAGGGTCTTGTAGCACCAAACGGACAAGCAATCGAGAATTAAGTTTATTGGGGAGTGGTATAATTGGCAATACGCCTGACTTTGACTCAGGAGATTCCAGGTTCGATCCCTGGCTCCCCAACCACTACAAAAAAACAGTAAAGTGCCAATATTTTGACACCCTTGTAACTTATAAATAATATTAGTTACAAGGGTATTATTATGCGTAAAATTGGCGTAATTTGTGTATTTTTAATGACAATGCCTACATTTGCATCTGCAAGTGACATGATTTTTAGTTTTAAAAACCCACAATTTAGCGGTGATGGTTTCTCTAGTCATGTGTTGACTATTGAGAATGAAGAGTATACTCGTCGCCAAGCACGTGAATCTGCTAAAAAAGCAGAAAAAGATGCAGCAGCCGCAGCAGCAAATAATACAAATTTAAGTAAGTTTCTCAACAATCTGGAAAGCCGCATCTACGCACAACTTAGTTTGCAGTTAAGCAATGCTATGTTTAGCGATGGCGCATCCACTGGCACAATGCAATTCGAGGGCAGCACTATAAATTGGGTTAAAGATAGTGTTACTCAAACAATCTCCTTATCTGTAATTGATGCCACTGGTAACCGTACAGACATTACAGTTCCAATAGGGAGTTTCAAATTCTAATGAATAAAGCAATACTATTATTAATTTCAGCACTCGCACTAGCAGGGTGCCAAACAACCGCACCTTATGAAGCAAGAGTACCAACTGCTGCAAGCGATATGCCGCAGAAAGTAACTAAGAGTTATTATAATGCACTGCTAAACATGGCACCACCAGACGGTCCACCAATTACTATTGCAATGTATGGATTTGGTGATAAAACTGGTCAGCGCAAAGAAAATGATAAGTTTTCAGTGCTAAGTAGTGCTGTCACTCAAGGTGGAGAAGTATTTCTTATCAAGGCACTGCAAGACGCAGGTCATGGTAAATGGTTCCAAGTTGTAGAACGTGTTGGTTTAGATGATCTTATTAAAGAACGTCAACTTATTCGTAATCAACGTGAAACCTATGAAGGAAAAGATGCAAAGCCACTGGCACCAATGTTGATTGCTGGTGTTATGGTTGAAGGCGGTATCGTAGGATATGATACTAATATACAAAGCGGTGGTGCAGGTGCTGCACTGCTTGGAATTGGAGCAAGTCAACAATATAGAACCGACGAGGTTACTGTGATTGTAAGATTGATCAGCGTTCATACGGGAGAAGTTTTAATCTCTGCTGGCGCTACTAAAACAATCTTAAGCACAGGCGGAAGTGGCACCCTAGTCACATTCCTAGATCAGAGCACGATGAGTTTACAAGTCGAGGCTGGTGCAAATGTCAACGAACCCACCACATATGCTGTGCGTCTGGCAACAGAAGCAGCAGTTGTGGATATGATTAAACAGGGTGCACAAAAGAATCTATGGAGTTATGCGACTGCTAAGAAGAAGTCGTAAAACTCCTTAAAGGAGTAGGCATTTGAAAAACATTATTAAATCTGCAATTGGATTTGCGGTCATAATGCTAGCGAGTCAAAGTTTTGCTGGTACGATAAACAACGTTTATATCGACCAAGTGGGCAGTGGAAGCACGATCACGCTCAATCAACAAGGTTCCAACAACGAGATTGGAAATGACACGACCGCAACTACTCTACATGGAAATGGACAAACTGTAAGCATTTCACAAGTTGGTAGTGGCAATACACATGTTGTCAATGTTCAAGGTGCTAACAGCGTTATTAACAGCGTTGTAACTGGTGATAACAATAATACTACGGTTGCGTGTGGTGCTGCTCCAAGTAGCAGTTGTAATGATACTGCTATTACTGCCAATGTTAGTGGTAACACTAATAACACAAGCATTACTGCTGGTTCAAAAAGTACGGTTACTGCAGAAGTTAGTGGCAGCACTAACAATACTACAATTAGTAGCACAACTACAAACTTAATGGGTGCGACGGTTAACGCTAAAGAAACTGGTGACTCAAACGTGGTAAATATTAATCAGAACGGACCAGCAGGTGCTAACGGCTTTATCTCAAAAGTTGAAGTAACTGGTGCAAGTAACAACGTGGCGGTGACTCAAAGTGGCACAACTGATAGCACAGTCAATATTAAGAGTACTGGTTCTAATAACAGTATTGCTGTTACCAGCGGCAACTAATGCTGCTATTGGTGTGGTAACTGAGCAGAACGGAATGGCAGAAATACAACGTGATAAAGCAAGTATACCAAGCAATGTAAACAGCGGCGTCGAAATGAACGATGCCGTTGTTACTGCCAAAGCACGTGTTGGTATTACTTTTGAAGATGATACCAAAGTTGAGATAACAGAGCAGAGCAAACTTGTTATCGATGATTTCGTGTATGATCCTGCACACAGTGATGCTGGTAAGTTAGGTTTAAAAGTTGCAATAGGAACTGCTCGCTATGCCAGTGGTCAGATTGCCAAAGATAATCCACAAAGTGTAAAAATTGAAACTCCCACTGCTACAATTGGTGTGCGTGGAACAGATTTTAGTATGACAGTAGATGAGTTGGGTCGCAGTCTTATTATTCTGCTGCCAAGTTGTCCAGTAGGGTATAAAAACATTGATAAAGATTGCGTCACTGGTAAGATTGATGTTACGACTGATATGGGTACTGTGTACCTTGACAAGCCATTTCAAGCAACCTCTACAAGTGCCAAAGAACAAAACCCATCCAAGCCTGTTATTCTTGCGCTAAGTCCAGAACAAATTAACAATATGCTTATTCTACAGCCACCAAAGAAAGTGGTTGAAGAACAGCATGGACAAAAGACAGCACTTGATATCAACTTTCTCGACAAAGATTTTTTAAAGTTTGATGAATTAAATATGGATTATCTAACAGCATTTAACAAGTTAAGTATCAATAATCTTGATGTAGAGTTCTTGGCTAATATGTTGGACCTTGCTAATGCTTCACTGCTAGCAAGTATGTTAGGTGGTGAAAACCAAATGCTGCCACAATATACTGCAAACAAGGCAGCAGGATTAAAGTATGTCAAGGTAGATACTAACCTTACGCTATATCGTCAAGGCGGTAATAGTTATAGTCAACTAACTGTAGACAAGGATAGCCCAACTACTTTTATTTTA
>Ga0209085_1000299_pt1 | contig 37148 bp, 41 predicted proteins | sample C_131016_EF_Meta_FD_187310 | JGI IMG/M metagenome (GOLD analysis project Ga0209085, IMG submission 187310) | Freshwater microbial communities from Lake Croche, Canada to study carbon cycling - C_131016_EF_MetaG (SPAdes) (version 2) | ecosystem: Environmental > Aquatic > Freshwater > Lake...
AACTAAAGAAGAATTGGAAGAAATCGTCAATCAACTGTTAAATGAAGGACTATTAATTATAAAATGGAGTGAAAAGCGAAAAAATAAAGGCAATGCTGTTAATGCAGCTTAAGAGCCGTTTAACTTAGGAGCAGCTCGTCTCTTTAATGTACCTACAGATCGTCGCCTGCCTAAGATTTTAAGTGACAGTCGAGACTATCAAGCTGAGGTCTCTACTAAGTTAGCTTCTCAAGTGTTAGATGCCTTATGGGAATTATTAAGAGGCTTTCAGGCAGCAAATGATCTAGTTAATGGAGCTTTATTACAGAAACAGTTCCTACGGAACACTACGCTGGCAAAAGATGACCCACAGCATATCTATGGGGGTTTGATTACTACTTTAATGCGCCTCGTCTTCCTCCTTTATGCTGAAGATGAGGGACTGATGCCCGATGATGCAGTCTATCAACAGAACTATGCTGTATCGGGGCTTTATGAGCGTTTAAGGGAGGATGCAGGTAATTATCCCGATACAATGGAGCAAAGATATGGGGCTTGGGCATGGCTTTTAAGTTTATTCCGACTAGTTTATAAGGGAGGAGGCAATACCCCAAACTATCTCCCTGCAAGACATGGTCAACTCTTTGATCCTGATGAATATCCCTTTTTAGAAGGGAGGAGGCAGGAGGCAGGAGTCAGGAGTCAGGAGGCAGGAGTCAGGAGTCAGGAGGCAGGAGATAGGAGGCAGGAGGCAGGAGATAGGAGGCAGGAGGCAGGAGATAGGAGGCAGGAGAAGAGTTCTCTAGATGTTCCCAAAATCTCAGATGAGACTGTCTACTGTATCCTAGAAAATCTCCTGATCTTAGATGGAGAACGTCTCTCTTATCGTGCCCTGGATGTGGAACAGATAGGCTCAGTCTATGAAGCAATTATGGGCTTTGAGGTTAAAGTAGCAGAAGGATTCTCCATAGCCATACGTCCTAAAGATGTGGTGGTTAATATCGAACAGATATTAGCCCAAAAGCCTACAGAACGGGCAAAAATCCTAGAATCTGAAGCTGAATGTAAGTTATCCAGTAAAGAAAGTGCCGCCGTTAAAGATGCCAAAACAACAGAAGAATTATTAGCCGCCTTAAATAACAAAATCTCATCCAGAACACCCAACCTCTTACCCGTTGGTTCGCTTTTCTTACAACCTGGAGAAGAGCGCCGACGCACAGGTTCTCACTATACACCTCGAAAATTGACACAACCAATAGTAGAAACTACTCTTAGACCTGTCTTAGAAGGGTTGGGTGAGTTTCCCACATTCGAAGAACTATTGAGTCTAAAAGTCTGTGATCTGGCAATGGGTTCAGGAGCCTTTTTAGTAGAAGCTTGTCGGCAATTATCCGAGAAGGTAGTAGAAGCATGGGAGAGAGAAGGAGGCAGGAGGCAGGAGGCAGGAGACAGGAGACAGGAGTCAGGAGTCAGGAGTCAGGAGTCAGGAGTCAGGAGAGAAGAAGAAAGTGGGAAGGTGGGAGAACCCCTAGCTACTTCCGTCCCCCCTCTCCCCGGGGGAGAGGGGTTAGGGGGTGAGGGAGAACCCCTCTTAGTTGCCAGACGTTTAGTAGCACAGCGTTGTCTCTATGGAGTAGATAAAAACCCCTTTGCTGTCAACTTGGCTAAACTCTCACTCTGGTTAGTTACACTGGCTAAAGATAGACCCTTTACCTTTGTAGATCATGCCTTGAAATGTGGAGATTCTTTAGTAGGACTGACCAAAACCCAAATAGGTGCTTTTACTTGGATACCCCAAAAACAAGGAGCAGAACTAGGGGGAATATTTGCCCCTGAGTTACAGGAAGGTTTAAATGTAGCAGAAGCCAAAAGAAATGAGATTTACAATTTAGCAGATGTTGACTACGAAAAGAAAAGGGAATTAAACCTAGATGCAGATACAGCCTTAAAAGAAGCCAAGTTAAGAGGTAATTTAATAGTCAGTGCTTTCTTTAGTGCCGATAAAAACAAAGCAAGGGAAGAAAAACTCAATGAATTAAGGTTGCTTTGGAATCAACATTCTGATGCTGTTTCTGATGCTGTTTCCGGCTCCCCCCTTATTAAGGGTAGTCCGGGGGGATCTTTTAATTGGGAAATTGAGTTTCCTGAAGTCTTTGATAGGGAGAACCCTGGTTTTGATGCAATTGTAGGGAATCCACCTTTTTTAGGTGGAAAAAGAATAACTACTGTCTCAGGAGAAACATATAATGAATGGTTGCAAGTTGTTAATCCAGAATCAAATAAAAATGCTGATTTAGTAGCTCATTTTTTTCGTAGAGCATTTAACATTATTCGCCAAAAAGGTACTCTTGGTCTAATAGCAACTAATACTATTGCTCAAGGGGATACTCGTAGTTCAGGCTTAAGGTTTATTTGTAATAACAAAGGCACAATTTACAATGCTCAAAAAAGGCTTAAGTGGCCTGGACTAGCTACTGTAGTGGTAAGTGTGGTTAATATTTTTAAGGGTCAGTATAAAGGAGTTAAATTTCTAAATGAGAAAGAAACACCAAAAATTACTGCTTTTCTTTTCCATGCTGGGGGAAATGATGATCCTAAACCTTTGTTAGCTAATGCAGGTAAAAGTTTTATAGGTAACTATATACTGGGTATGGGTTTTACTTTTGACGACAGTAACCCTGATGCTACTCCTATAGCTGAAATGCACCGCTTAATTGAGAAAGATCCGCGTAATAAAGACTGTATTTTTCCCTATATAGGAGGAGAAGAAGTTAACAGCAGTCCTATTCATAAACATTATCGATATGTGATTAATTTTGGGGAGATGAGTGAGAATGAAGCAAGAAAATATCCCGATTTGATGAAGATTGTAGAAGAGAAGGTTAAGCGTGAAAGGAATCAAAAAGACGGTAAAAAATATCCTAGAGTAGTTTATGAGTGGTGGAAGTTTTGTGGTAATAGATTAGAACTAAATAAAAGAATCGCATCTTTAGAGAGGGTGTTGGTTATCTCGCGTGTAAGTAATACCGTTGCCTTTACTTTTTTACCTAACAATATTGTTTTTTCTGAACAATTAGTAGTTGCAGCTAACAGTAATTACTCAATGTTTTCTGTTTTACAATCTCGTCCACATGAAATATGGGCTAGATTTTTTGGTTCATCAATGAAAGATGATCTTCGTTACACTCCCTCAGATTGTTTTGAAACCTTTCCATTTCTACCCTCACCCCCTAACCCCTCTCCATCTGGTAGAGGGGTTAGGGATCTGGAGACTATTGGTAAAACCTACTATGAATTTAGGGCAGAATTAATGATTAGAAATAATCAAGGGTTAACTGAGACATATAATCGTTTTCATAACCCTTATGAGATAGATTCTGACATCCTTAAATTGAGAGGATTACATACAGAAATGGATCGAGTAGTCTTAGATGCTTATGGTTGGTCTGATATTGATAATACTTGTGGTTTTGCACTGGACTACCTTGATATTGAGGTAGAGGAGTTACCTAGTGATGTACAAGAACGCATTGCTTCAGGAGATCTATTCTTTCCTACTGCCCAGGAAGCTATCAACTTTGATAGTGTCGCTCGCAGGGGTAAAGGTAAACTACCTTGGCGTTATCGTTGGCCAGAAGCAACCCATGATGAGGTACTAGCAAGACTCCTAGATCTCAACCAAAAAAGAGCAGAAGAGGAAATACTATCAGGACTGAAGGCAGAACAGCAGGAAAAGACTAAGACAACTAAGAGACCAAAAGGAAAGAAAACCGCTAAAGTTGAGGGAGGACAGATAGAACTGTTTTGATCCGAACCCACTCGTAACCCCTAACCCCTAACCCCTAACCCCTGACTTCGATGCTCTCTCTCTTGAGGATTAAAAATTTTGCTCTTATTGACCATTTAGAACTGGAATTTAAAAGCGGTTTGAATGTCTTGACTGGCGAAACAGGCGCGGGTAAGTCGATTATCCTAGATGCCATTGATTTAGTTTTAGGGGGGAAAATTAACCCTCGTTCCCTGCGTCAAGGAACCCTACAGGGACTTATTGAGGCTACCTTTACAATTAGTCCAGAATTAGAAAGATGGCTGTCTAGCGAGAAAATTGACCCCTTAGAAGAGGGTTATGTGATCTGTAGTCGCGAGTTTCAATTAGCAGGAACCTCTTTAAAATCCCGTTCTAGAGTTAATGGGATCTTAATTAACCGTCAACTATTAACCACCATTAGAGAACATCTTATAGAGATTACAGCCCAAGGACAGACGGTTCAATTGACCAATAGTCACATACAAAGAGAACTTTTAGACCTCTATGGAGGTGAAGAAGTCTCGACAAGGCGTAACCTAGTCTCTCAGGCTTATCAAGGATATCAAGCAGCAGCACAGGAACTAAAGCTCCATCTCCAGTCGGAAAAGGAACGCCTACAACGGTTGGATTTAGTACAATTTCAACTACAAGAACTCGAATTAGTTCAATTAAGCGAGACTGATGAATTAGAACATCTAGAACACCAAAGGGAGCGTCTTTCTCATGTAGTAGACCTCCAACAGTTAAGTTATCGGGTCTATCAGTTGTTATATCAGAGTGATCATGATCAGCCGACTGTGACCGATCTTTTAGGAAAGGTGGACTCCTTTTTGTTGGAAATGTCTAACTATGATCCAGAAGTAGAGTCTATTTCAGAAATGATCCAGTCGGCACTCAATCAAGTAATAGAAGCAGGACATCAGATCAATGCTTATGGAGATCGACTAGAAGCAGATCCCGCACAGTTAGAAGAGGTAGAAGAGCGCATTAGATTACTCAAGCGTATATGTCGTAAATATGGACCAACTTTAGCAGAAGTAATTACTCAATATGAGGCATTACAAGCAGAATTAGAATCTTTAACTACTAAGCAAAAGTCCCAAGCAGAACTAGAAAAAGCATCTCAGGAAACGGCTGCTATCTTAGAGAAGGAATGTCAGCAACTCTCCCAACTGAGAGAGAAAACCGCTTCTAAATTAGAGCAACATTTAGTTAAGGAGTTGAAACCCTTAGCTATGGATAAGGTCATTTTTTCCTGTCAGTTTACCCCATCTCCTCCTACTAGTCTAGGCACCGAACAGGTAGAGTTTTACTTTAGTCCCAATGCAGGAGAAAAGATACAACCTCTCTCAATAATTGCCTCAGGTGGCGAAATGAGCCGTTTTTTATTGGCATTGAAGGCTTGTTTTGCTCAATATCAAAAGGATTCTTATACGTTAATCTTTGATGAAATTGATGCAGGAGTCTCTGGAAAAGTTGCCCAAGCTATTGCTTTAAAATTACACCAACTCTCCCAAAAACATCAGGTTCTCTGTGTCACTCATCAACCCCTAGTTGCAGCTATGGCTGATGCTCATTTTCGGGTTTCTAAACAGACTATTGAGGAAGACTCAGAAGAGAGAACAGTAATTAGGGTAACTCAGTTAGAAACTCATCAGACTCGCACAGAAGAACTCGCTCAATTAACTGGTGGTCATTCGGCTGCAGATGCGCTCACTTTTGCTGAGTCTCTCTTGAAAAAGGCTGCTACTTATAGGTTGAAGAGCAGCGGTTAAAATGGAATAATAGCACTTGTTAATAAATTATGGAAACCTGTCGTTAACCCCAAATACACAAAAAAAATACATTATTGAAACAATTGACTCATTACCAGATGATTTGATAGCCGAACTGAGCAACTTTATTAGCTATCTAATTTATAAGTCGGGGACTCTCTAGAACCTATCTTCAGTTGTTGTTTAAGCATCAGGTCAAAAATTAACAATTTTTTTATACAGACTATATCTGAAGTATTTTGGTTGTGAGTCGAGACGAATATGAAGCCAGGCTACTCCCAGACCAGCAGTACTTAACCACTTAGGAATTGAGCCAAGATTCTTTTGGACGGTTAACGCGGTTTGATGCCACAGCGAACGTACTTGAGACTTTGGAGCAGAGCGAAGGAATTTGGCTAGATGGGGGTACATATCGAAAGAACCTATAGGTTTAGGAACAATTAATAAAGCATCCCCACCTAAATTCGGAAAAACAATGATTTCTTTGTCATTTGAATCTAAAAAATAGGAGTTAAATGGCTCTGGTTGAGGAGTTACCTTCTCCAGTAATGGCTCTTCAAGTAAAACAAATTCTACGCCCCTATCTATATTCTCAGAATATAAAGGTGGATTTTCCCAATAGAATGCTTGGAAAGGGCATTTAGCAAGCAATTGACTGTACCAATCAATAAAGCTGGCATCCTCTTCCAGTAATTTCAATAGTCGTTTAAATGATAGAGGTGAAGAGTCTTCCCAAATAAAGTACTTTAGACCAGAAGAAATTTTTTGTTCTTGAAAATTCCACATATCTTCAATAGTAATTGTATTTATATATTCTAACCCTGACCCATTATACCAAATCCTATTTGAAAAACCACTAGACCTTTTTACTAGTGTTCTGGCCTGTAATCCATTCCCTATTGCCTGTTCCCTATCTCCATAAACTGCTTTTAATAACTGGATTTGGTATTAAATCAATCTGATATTTTTCACAACTGCTGCTGACTAAAGTACTACTAATTTAGTATTTATTTCTATTTACTGGCTTAAAATTATAACTCCTATAAATTACCGATATCTCCCATTTGGTCTAAAAAAATCTACAATAAAGTTAACACTTTGCAATAATCGCTAAGTGTAACATGGGTCTTATGAGAGTTAATAAAATTGTTCCAGAGTCAACCAAGCCAAGGGCAGAAGATATCCTAAAACTTAAACAGGTGTGGCATGAACTTGATATGAATAGCTGTCCATATCAATATAACTTCCATATGCACACTCTCTTTTCTGACGGGAAGTTACGTCCCCTAGAATTAATCGAACAAGCGATCAGCATTGGACTGAAAGGACTAGCTATTACTGACCACCATACTGTCAAAGGCTATGAAATTGTACAAAGTTGGTTAACAGAACAAGCTATAGACTCTTTACCCCATCTCTGGACAGGTTTAGAGATAACCGCAGAATTAATCAAAGTAGAAGTACATATTCTAGCTTACGGTTTTTCACCCGACTACCCAGGTCTCTCTCCCTATCTACAAGGAGAAACAGTGACAGGAGAATTAGCTTGTGCTTCTAGAGTAATTGAAACTATTCACCAAGCAGGAGGACTGGCTGTTTTAGCACACCCCGTCCGCTATAATTACTCTCCTGAAGACTTAATTGCTGCAGCAAAGGATATAGGGATTGATGCAGTAGAATCCTATTATGCTTATGGTAATCCTAAACCTTGGCAACCTAGCCCTAAAGAAACTAAAAGGGTTTTGGCCCTAACTGAGTCCTATGGACTCTTAAATACTTGTGGAACAGATACACATGGGACAAATCTCTTACAACGTATCTGAGATCCTTTCCCAAGTTAACTGTCCTTGTTTTTCTTGCCAATGTAACAAACTACTAGTATGGCTTCCTTCTCCTAGAGTGGCTATTCCTAAAGCTTTTCTAGGAGATTCTGTCGCTAAAGCAATAGCTGTTTCTGGGTCACAAACCCCCCATTGTACTAAATTTTTAACGCCTTTTAAAAGGGGAACTGTTGTCCCCGCTAAAACTCCATCGAGGAGTCTAGCTGTTCCTCTTTTAACCTCTATCTCTCGATTGTCCCAAGGATAAGCTCCATCAGGCAGCCCTAAAGGTGCTAAAGCATCACTGACTAAAAAAACTCCTCGTTCATAGTTACTTACTTTTAAAAGAAGAGCAATCATGCTTGGACAGACATGTTCTCCATCTGCTATCACTCCACAGTAAACTTCCTGGTTCAGCATCGCTTCTACTAAGAGTCCTGGTTTTCTGTGATGTAATGCTGGCATAGCATTATAAGCATGAGTTACCATACTTGCACCCTGTTCAAAGGCAGTTTTAGCCTCATGGTCCGTAGCCTGTGAATGCCCTAAACTCACTACAATTCCTAAAGCTCTTAAGTACGGAATAACTTCTTTTTTACTATCAAGTTCGGGGGCTAAGGTAATTACTTTAATTATGTCTATATACTTCCCTATGGCTTTCTCTACCGTTTCTTGGGAAAGAGGTAAAAGATATTCCTCCGGATGAGCTCCTCTTTTTTCAGGGTTGAGAAATGGTCCTTCTAAATGTATCCCTAAAATTTCTGCTCCCCTCAAAGGGGTTGTTTTCTGCCACTCTATCACCTTTCTCAGCACCCCTAGGGCTCTCTGCATCCCCCCCATCGATGTTGTAACTATTGTCGGTAAATAACCGTCTATCCCTTGTTCCTGGAGGTAGTAACATATTTCTTTCATTCTCTCTATATCTTTCTCTTCTACCTCCCCAAAGGCTAATCCTAATGCCCCATTAATCTGTATATCTACTCCCCCCAATGAGATCCACTCATTCCCCCTTGAGGACTCACTTTTTACGGCTCTTATTGACTTTATTATTCCCTTCTCGATTTCTAGTTCCTGTACTTCTTTATACCCTATTACTCGGCTAACGATTTTTTTCATTTTTCCGCTTGACAGGCCCCTTCTTTTCTGCTAAGATTGCTTTATAATCGGAATTTTTACTTTTTTTTAAAAAATAAAAATGATTCCATTATAATATAAACACTATAACAGAAGGCCGAAAAAAAAGTCAAGATGGAGCAAAAAAAAATCAGCATCATTATGGGTAGTGATTCAGACTTACCAACAATGAAAGAAGCGATCAAAATATGTGAAGAATTTGGCGTAGACTACGAAGTAAGTATAGTGTCAGCGCATCGAACAGCAGAGAGAATGTTCGAGTATGGGAAAAATGCCCATAAAAGAGGAATCAAAGTAATCATAGCAGGGGCAGGAGGTGCAGCACATTTACCAGGAATGGTAGCATCTTTAACGCCCTTACCGGTGATTGGGGTACCTGTAATGAGCAAACATTTACAAGGACTAGACTCACTCTATTCAATTGTCCAGATGCCGCCGGGAATTCCTGTCGCTACAGTAGGTATTGGCAATGCGAAAAACGCGGGACTACTAGCAATGAGAATCTTGGCTACTTTTGAGCCTTTATTACTAGAAAAAGTAGAGCAATATAGTCAGAATTTAGAAGAGATGGTCAAGCAAAAACAGGCAAAACTAGAAGAAATTGGTTATGAAAACTATTAAGCCAAAACGCATCTAAGAAGATGCGTTTTAGCAGGGGTTAGGAGTTAGGGACGGAGTTTGATAGGTTAGTTCTGATCAAATTTAGATTCAGTACATTTTTAGGATGGCTGCCCTTACTTAAGGATAAGTACTGCCATCAGGCATAATTGCCTCTGCTAAGATAGTGCCATTGATACTAGCATTGCGAAAATTAGCGCCCCGCAAGTCAGAACCCCGCAAAGAAGCATCTATTAAGTTAGTACTACGGAGACAAGCCTCAGTCAAATTGCTTTGATGGAGGATAGCATAGGCTAAATTAACTCCTTTGAGATTGGCATTTCTTAAATTAGCCTCCCTAAGAGTAGCGAGAGATAATTCTATGCGATTAGACATATCCTGAGTCTGGAGATTTAACTCTGTAAAGGCTGCTAAACTGATATTAATTTCGCGAAAGACAGCCCCCGTCAGATTAGCCCCACGTAAATTGGCTCTGCGTAAGTTAGCTCCTTGCAGAATGGCATCTTGAAAGTCAGCACTCATCATATTACAGTTAGAGAGATCTGCTTTATAGAAGCTAGCTCCTGTTAAATCGGCTGATTCTAGATCTGTGAGAGCCAAATCAGCCCGACTAAAATTCCCCCCTGAGAGATCTACATCAGTAAAATCAGCCCCTGAAAGGTCTGCTCTAGTAAAGTCAGCCCCTGAAAGATCTGCTCCCGATAAGTTCGCACCACAGAGAGTCGCTCCCCTGAGATCAGCATTGTTCAATTGACACTGTTTAAGGTTACTATACCTAAGATCTATTCCTGCTAGATTAGCATTGCTCAAATCTACCCAACTGAGATCCGCATAGCTGAGATTTGCGCCTGATAGGTCAGATTTACTGAGCTTGGCCGCCATCAAACGGCAATTTACTAATTCAGAGTGACTGAGATTGGCTCCTATTAGGATAGTTCCACTCAAATTTGCCCAATCCAATATAGAACGACTCAAGTTAATCCCACTGAGATCAACTTGAATTAAATTAGTTCCCTGTAGTTCAACACGAGAGAATTCTCGCTCTCCCTCTCCATAAGACCAAATTAGTTCTTCTGCATCCATCTCTTTCCACTCTGGGATTTATGCCCAAGCTAAGTAAGGAATTTGCTTGGTTATATTTTGAATCTCTGTTTGGTTTTTTAACAGTTGTCCACAACTGTCCCAGGTTCCCGTCAGTAAGGTTTGCCTAGATCCCTCATTGATAAATATAGGGGCCGTTTCATCATTCCAACTGAGAGTTAAATTTTCCAGATCAACAGTAACTTCTAGATCAGGCTTTTCTTTTATAGCCTCTTGCAGCCTTTTTATAGTACTAGCCTCTGCGGTCACACAGGGCAGTCCCATAGTGATGCAGTTACCAAAAAAGATTTCGGCGAAACTTTCCCCTATAATCGCTTTAATCCCCCATTTAGAGAGAGATTGGGGGGCGTGTTCTCTGGATGAACCACAGCCAAAATTTCCATTAACCACTAGTATATTCGCTGTTTGATATTGGGGAGCATCAAAGGGATGGTTTCCTTTAGCTTCAATCCTGTCATCTTTAAAAACTTCTTTTCCTAAACCTTCAAAGGTAACACAGCGTAAAAAACGAGCAGGGATGATGCGGTCAGTATCAATATCATCTCCTACTAAAGGTAAGGCCTTAGCGGTAATTTTCTGGATTTCGCTCATAATAATTTAAGTTTATTTTACTCAAGTAATTCCCGAATATCTGCTACGTGTCCAGAGATAGCTGCAGCTACTACCATAGCTGGACTCATTAAAAGGGTACGTCCCGTAGAAGAACCTTGACGACCTTTAAAGTTCCGGTTAGAGGAAGAAGCACTGATTTGATCGCCTTGGAGTTTATCAGGGTTCATTGCTAAACACATAGAACAACCTGCCTCTCGCCATTGAAAGCCAGCATCGATGAAGATTTTATCTAGTCCTTCTGCTTCTGCTACTTTTTTGACCTCTTCCGAGCCTGGTACTACTAAAGCTTTCACGCCCGGGGCAACTTGTCGTCCTTGGGCAAATTTAGCTGCCTCTCGCAGATCGGAAATTCTTCCATTAGTACAACTACCTATAAAGCAGACATCAACTTTAGTACCTTTAATAGGAACTCCTGGCGCTAGTTTCATATATTGATAAGCTTCTTCGGCGAGGGAGCGATCTCCTGAGGCTAAACTTTCTAAAGCTGGTATGGCCTCGTGTATGCTTAGACTCTGACTTGGGGTAATTCCCCAAGTGACTGTCGGCTCTATTTCTTCGGCACGAAAGACAACCAAATCATCATATACAGCATCAGGATCACTAGTTAAACTTTTCCACCAGCTAACTGCTTTTTCCCATTGTTCGCCCTTCGGAGCAAATTCTCTACCCTCTAGATAGTCGTATGTAATCTGATCTGGGTTAATATAACCACAGCGGGCTCCACCTTCTATGGACATATTACAGATAGTCATTCTCTCTTCCATAGACATTTTAGCGATGGTGCTGCCTGCATATTCATAGGCATAACCAACGCCGCCTTTGACCCCTAATTTACGGATGATATGCAGGATAACATCTTTAGCATAGACTCCCGGGGACAATTCGCCATTTACTTCAATCCTACGCACTTTGAGCTTAGAGAGGGCTAAAGTTTGTGTAGCTAGAACATCCCTCACCTGTGAAGTCCCTATTCCCAGTGCTATTGCCCCAAAGGCACCATGAGTAGAGGTATGTGAGTCGCCACAAGCAATGGTCATGCCTGGTTGAGTTAAACCCTGTTCTGGCGCTATTACATGAACAATACCCTGTTTGCCTGAACCTATGTTGTAGAAACGAATCCCATATTCTTGGGCACTTTTTTCTAGTACTTGAATCATTTGTTCTGCTAAATCATCCACAAAGGGGCGCTTTTGATTTTCAGTCGGGATGATATGGTCTACTGTCGCTACTGTTCTTTGGGGATAAGCTACTGGCAACTGACGGTCTGCTAACATACCAAAGGCTTGCGGACTGGTCACTTCATGGATTAAATGAAGTCCTATGAATAGTTGAGTTTGTCCTGAGGGGAGAGTTTTTACTGTATGTAAGTCCCAAACTTTGTCAAATAACGTGCCTTTACTCATCTATAGGAGGTTAAGTATTTTATGAATTGTCTTTACCTTCCATCTTAGCTTAAAGGAGGTATCTAAAACGTTTCATCCATAGTAGGGTCGCTCTTTTTTTTGTACAATAGTAAAATACAAGTAACTTTTTTAAAACTCAAATAATATATATGCCTTACGATACTTTGCAACTAGCCACCTCAACGCCCATATTATCTTGGGCTAGTCATTCTTTGGGTTCCCAAGAAACACAAATGGCCAAGAATATGGCCAAATTACCTTTTGTGTTTAAACATATAGCCTTAATGCCCGATGTTCATCTAGGAAAAGGAGCCTTAGTCGGTTCAGTCATTGCCACGAAAGAGGCGATTATTCCTGCTGCTGTAGGTGTGGACATCGGTTGTGGGATGGCGGCACTGAAAATGCCTTTTAAAGGAGAAAAATTAGAAGGGAAATTGAAAAAAATCCGTCTAGAAATAGAAGGAGCGATACCAGTTGGCTTTCAAGAAAACAAAGAAAGCGATAAAACAGTAAATAACTGGCAACAATGGCGAGAATTTAAAACACTACATCAAGGGGTACAAGATCTCGAAGGCAAAGCCATGCGACAGGTAGGATCTCTGGGTGGAGGTAATCATTTCATCGAAATATGTTTAGATACGGAGAACAATGTCTGGTTAATGCTGCATTCAGGGTCACGCAATATCGGGAATATGCTAGCACAATGCCATATTTCTACAGCGAAACAACTGGCTAAAATGGCTGGGCAATCTTTAAATGATCCTGATCTAGCTCACTTTGTCGCAGGAACAGCCGAATTTCAAGCCTATTGGCATGATCTACAATGGGCACAAGATTATGCTCGTTTTAACCGAGAAGTGATGATGGGTCGTTTTAAACGTATTGTTGAACAGCATCTAGCGGGAGGGAAACCAACAAAAGCACTTCTAGAAGTAAACTGTCACCACAATTACGCCGAAAAAGAGATCCATTTTGGCGAAGAAGTCTATGTTACTCGTAAAGGTGCGGTCAGAGCAAGAACCTCTGACTATGGAATTATTCCTGGTTCTATGGGAACTAAGTCCTATATAGTCAAAGGAAAAGGCCACTTAGAGAGCTATTGTTCTTGCAGCCATGGCGCCGGCAGAAGAATGTCCCGCAATAAGGCCAAAGAAGAGTTTTCCCTAGATGATCTCCTAGAACAAACTAGTGGGGTTGAATGTCGCAAAGACACAGGAATAATAGATGAAATTCCAGGAGCTTATAAAAATATTGATGAGGTAATGGAGCGACAAAGTGATCTAGTGGAAATTGTAGCCACTCTCAAACAGGTTCTTTGTGTTAAAGGCTAGAATTGAGTTCAATAAATCGACTACGTCTTACAGCATCTAGTCATAATCGAGTGATTGGCACGGGGATAAAATGCGTTTGAAGTATATATTTCACTAAGTAGGTCGTAAAATAAAAGAAAATAAAATTTATTTAGAACAATATTATGCCAACAACAGTTAAAAATCCACCTAATTTAGCTTCTAGTCTAGTCAATGTAATTTTAGGAATTAAACCTATTGCCGAATTAGCTAAACATCAAGCCAGAGAAATGATGATTAAGCGAGCTGGTAAAATAGGGGTTGACTGGCGGGGCAATGTAGAGAAGCTGAAAAGCCATGACTGGACAACCGAAATAGCTACTGTAGAAGATCCTAACTTAAAATATCCTTCCTACTATGTCTGCTCCTTTCATGCTTATGCTAAAGGTAATCTAGACTGGGAACCAGCTTGGGAAGTAGAATCAGCAGCCTTAGCTGTTCATGCTACCATTTGGAGTGATAGTAAAAACCCTCAAGCTAATGGCGATGCCGAACTCCGTCAAAGCTACCATCAAAACCTCTTAAAACACATCCCCCTACAACCCCAAAACATTCTAGATCTCGGTTGTAGTGTAGGGATGAGTACTGTGGCTTTACAAAAAACCTACCCTCAAGCTCAAATTACAGGACTAGACTTATCCCCCTATTATTTAGCTGTAGCGCAATATCAAGCCAGACAACAATGCATTACAGGTATAACTTGGAAACACGCAGCAGCAGAGTCTACAGGACTCACTGAGGCTTCTTTTGATCTGGTTTCTTCCTTCCTAACTTTCCATGAATTACCCCAAAAAGCTAGTCTAGAAATTCTCCAAGAAGCCTATCGTCTCTTACGTCCAGGTGGTTACTTTGCCATAATGGACATGAACCCTCAGTCTCCTATTTACAGTAGCATGGCTCCCTATATTCTGACTCTCTTAAAAAGTACAGAACCCTACTTAGATGAATATTTCACCCTAGATATTCCAGAAGCCTTTCAAAGAGCCAAATTTAATCCCCCCCTCATTATTCCTAATAGTCCTCGTCACCGCACTATCATTGCTCAAAAACCACTGTAAGAGTAGGGTGTAGGGTGTAGGGAACAGAAACTGCCTCCTGCCTCCTGCCTTTAAGCCTCCCTACAAAGCAGGTGCAGTTCCCGGTATGCGTTTATACTTTAAGTAATAACCGGCAAACATGAACAAGACTATCAATAACCCACCAATACCCAAATAACTGGGCACCCAACAGAGTACTGTTAATTTATTAACTTGACCAGGTTGTAAATGCCAAATTAAATTATTACCTTGTTTTGTGACTGAGGAATTTTTCTCAATTACTTGAGTTTTTAAAGGACTTCCGATACTCAGATTGAGATCTAAAAGTGAGCCTGAACTGAGAATAATATTACCTTCAGTGGAAACTACACCTAGTCCTGTTAAGTCAATGTTGAAAGTCATTAAGTTCCGCTCAATCAAGAGAAAATTTGTCTGCTTAACGGATATTTGAGCATCCAAATCTACCAGATCTAAATTACCCTTTGTTTGTGGTATTTGATGATATATCTGATTGAACTTACTAGCTAATTCTTTGCCATTGCCAAAAGGAATAATCACCTTGATGTTTTCTTGGGAAATGCGCTGTAGTTTCCCATTTAGTTTTTGGGCACGGCTTTCTAGACCATCTATCCATTGTTTGACTTCTTTTTGGGAAAGACGAGTTAGTTGTGGGGCTAGGGTGATCGTTTGAGAGATTTCTCCGAAATGTTGATCTTGAAAATCAATGCCAACATCATAACGAACACAACCACTCAGAAAAACCATCATAGCTAATACTAGTGTAACAAGAGGACGCATCTGATTCTCCTTTTAGGTTTCTTCTTCTAGATTTTCGTTGTTTTGTGGTCCTTTCGAGACTGTTACTAGGTCAATTTGTTGACGATAGTAGTCGACACTTTTTACCTGCACTTCTACCTCATCGCCTAGACGATAGGCTATTCTATTTTTACGTCCAACTAGGCAACTATGACGAGCTCGGTATTCGTACCAGTCATCTTTGAGCGAACTAACATGTACCAATCCTTCTACTAATAAGTCTTCTAGCTCTACAAAAAAGCCATAGGACTGTACGCCAGTGATCAGACCTTGAAATACCTGTCCCGTTCTTTCCTTCATCTGTTCGGCTTTTTTGAGTCCTTGGAGGTCTTTTTCAGCGTCTTCACAGAGTTTTTCTCTTTCATTGAGATGATTAACTAGGGTATGTAGTTGTTCTTCGAGGTCTTCTTGGATATAACTTGGTAGTACTTTCCATTTGATCTGATCGTAACAAGAACTACTCCCTAAATGCACTCCTGTTTTAGAGCGACTACTGTGACGATCTTTGCCATTGGCAAATATCGCTTTTAAAACACGCTGCATGAATAGATCTCCATATCTTCTGCCCGGGGAGAGACAGTGAGTATAACCTGTAGTTAGTGCTAGTCCAAAATGGGGGATAGGATGACTACTGTATTTAATTGACTTGAGGGTGCATTGTAGAAGGTAATTGAGTACTCTTGTGGATTTTTGACTTCTGGCGAAGGCGCGACTGATATCTTGATAATCTTGTGAGGTAATTTCTGCGTCTGCATCCAAACTCACTTCTAATTCTAGATTTTGCCCTAATTTGATGAGATCTTCTAATTCTCCAGGATCTGGTTCAGGTTGTCCACAGTAAAGAATGGGGAGTTCTAAGGCTTGGAGATGTTTACTGACTACTTCTCCTGTCAGCACCATTACTTCAGTTAACATAGAGCGGACTGGGATCATTGAGGAGCGTAATATTACCCCTAGTCTACCTTCATCCTTGTAGTTACATTCAGTCTCTGATTCTATTTCAAAACTTCCTCTTTCTTGGCGTTTAGTTTTCAAAAGAGGACTGAGTGTATAAAAGAGGTATGTTAGTTTTTCTCTCAACTGGTCTTCAGCTGCTTCTGGTTCAGAGAGAATTTCTTGCACCTGTTGATAGGTTAGCTGTTGCTTGACTTGGATCAGGGCTGGAAAGATCTCATATTCTTGTAGTTCTCCCTCGCCTGTAAAAGTCATCCTGACTGAAATGACGAGACGATCCTCTTTTGGTACCAAAGAACAACGTTCTGTAATTCCCTCTGGGAGTAATGGTAGAACTTTCTCTTCTAAATAGACTGTTGTTCCTCTTTTTCTGGCTACTCTATCTAATGGAGAATTACTAGGAATATATTGGGCTACATCTGTAATATAAACAGTAACCTGCCAAGTGTCCCCCCCAATTTTTTCTATACTGAGAGCATTTTCAATAAAGAAAGCTTTTTCATCTTCTATGGTCAGAGTTAACAGATAGCGTAAATCATGTACTTCCTTGAACGCTGTAAAATCATAAGATTTGGGCAGTTCTTGGACAAATTTTAGAACATTTTCTGTAAAGCCTTGGGCTAGATCATGTTTACAACATACTATATCTGTATCGGCTGCTGCTTCGGCATCACTGCCTAAGACCCTAGTAACTTTACCGAGGGGGGGATGTTGAGCAATCGGATAACGCAATACAGAAACATGTACCAAATGATCTACGGTCTCTTGCAAGTCTTGCTCATTTTGTTGCAGTTCTAATTCAAACAAAAGACGATCATCGAGTGGCACAGCCCAATATTGACCACTTTCACACTTAACCTGAGCTAAAAGGGAGGGATTAGCTCTTTCTAAAATTACCACTACTTCCCCTTCAGGTGAACGCCGACGACTCCCTTCTTTGATTATTTTAACTAAGACCCGATCGCCGTTCCAAGCATGGCTGAGATGACTTTCTCTGACATAGATATCATCAGCGTCCTCTACATCTTGAATCGCAAAACAGAAGCCTTTACTAGAGCAACGTAACTTTGCTTCTACCACATTTTCGGCCTTGCAGAGACGATATTTACCTCTATCTTTCACTAAAAGACCTATTCTTTCTAGGGCATCTAGCGCTATCTGTAATTTTTCAGCATTTTCTTCTCCTTCGCAGCCCAATTTTTCTTTGAGAATTTTGGCGGCAATTAACTTATCATCACTTAGATAAGACAGTAGTGTGGCGATTGAAAACTCCATGTAATATAATCCTTGTTGATCTTATGCTGTAGAGATTGGTTAGTAGGTCTTAAAGAAGCTCGGTGTCTAATAAATATCTACGGGGATGAGGTTTAGACATCTTGCCCCAAAGAGTCGCTTTGAGAGAGTTATTGTTCTGCCTCTAGTTCTTGGTATCTGGCAAAAATAGTCTTGTCCTTTATATTACCAGTTAGAGGGGACATTGTGCATTCCCCCTCTTTTGTTACAGAATTTGAAGTTATACCTAGTTTTAGCAAAGGAAAAGATAAACTAAGCCTTGATGCTACTTTTCTTTCTCTTGTTGTTTTGTTTATTCATCACAGCCAGAAGAAACATAGCTTCATCATGCTTCACAAGAGAACACTCATCAATGGAGTTGATATTAAATGTCTCATAGTGTAAAAATTTACGATACCTGTATTGGCTGTACACAATGCGTTCGGGCTTGTCCCTTAGATGTTTTAGAGATGGTCCCTTGGGATGGCTGTAAAGCACAACAGATCGCTGCTTCCCCTAGAACAGAAGACTGTGTAGGTTGTAAACGTTGCGAAACGGCTTGTCCTACTGACTTCTTGAGTATCCGTGTCTATTTAGGCGCTGAGACAACTCGTAGCATGGGCTTAGCCTATTAAGTCAAAAGTATCATTAAAGATTGACCCACGATATTCAGCGTGGGTCATCTTTAGTTGACATACATAAAAGGCAAAAGGCAAAAGCGGGTTTCACGCAATACGAGGTTTTTTAGAATATGTAATTTAAGTGCATCTTAGCTTACAGCAAATTCTGTGGGCTACTCTGCGAGAACTACGATACGCCCTTAGGGATCTATTAAGCTACAACTAAAAAGCCAAAACCCTTGCGGGGCGGAGCCACTCCCTTTGGTTTTGTAGCTTAGCTGTTTACAAACTGCTGTAAGATACAAAAAAAGCTCTTTTACAATCTGGAAGTTCTTTGGGATTTGAAGCTATATCGTTTTTGATTTCTTCAATTCTTTTTTGATTGGCTGATAAATCTCTAGAAATCCATTTGTTTTTTCCTTCATCCCGTTCAGCTTCAGTATATATGGCTCTTTCCCAATTACAGGCTGATTTAATCTGTTCGTTAGTTAGGTTTTTGGCAAAATGAAGGTTGGCACTAGAGAGGTTGGCATTAGTCAGGTTGGCATTAGTCAGGTTAGAACCAAAAAGATTGCTACCAGAAAGGTTGGCACTAGAGAGGTCAGCATTAGTCAGGTTAGAACCAAAAAGATTGCTACCAGAAAGGTTGGCACTAGAGAGATCAGCATCAGTAAGATTCGCAATAAAGAGGTCGGCACCAGAGAGGTTAGCATCAGTCAGGGTAGAACCAGAGAAATTCGTACCAGAAAGGTTAGCTTCTTCGAGGTCCGCACCAGAGAGGTCAGCATTAGTCAGGTTAGAACCAAAAAGATTGCTACCAGAAAGGTTGGCACTAGAGAGGTCAGCATCAGTAAGATTCGCAATAAAGAGGTCGGCACCAGAGAAGTCAGCATTGGTCAGGTTAGAACCAGAGAGATTGATACCAGAAAGTTTGGCATTAGAGAAGTCAGCATCAGTAAAGTTGGACTCTTTGAGTTCAGCATTAGAGAGGTCAGTATCTGTAAGGTTCGACTCTTTGATGTCGGCACCAGAGAGGTCAGTATCTGTAAAGTTGGACTCTTTGAGGTCGGTACCAGAGAGGTTGGCGCGAGTAAGAATAGCTCCTTCTTTTAATGACAGTCCACTAAGAGATTCTTGTTGTATTAATAAATCCTTTAAAGCTGCAATCCTAGCACCACTAGACTTCTGACGATATGCTGTATGGATTACTTGCCATGCTTGATATTTTGCTTGTTTTTCTCTTTCAGGAATTTCTTTACTAACATTGTACGTATTTATATACTCATTTAAAGTTATACCAAAACGTTTTGCTTCATGCTGAATAAACAACTCTCTAATAAAAGGCGAAGTTTTTAATTGTACTATTTGAATGCTATGATCTACATCTAATGGTTTTATATCCTCCAATTCTTTTATATTATTAGAAGTTATATTTTCTTTATTATTCGGTTTTATTAAAATAAAAGTACTAATAAAAATAACAATAATTAATACAATAACAATTAATAATCCTATTTTTAAAGTCTTGTTTTTAAGAGGATTTAAGACTAATTTACTGTTAAGAATGAATGATAAGGGATTATTCATAGTCTTATATACTATTTAAACAAAATAGTATTTTAATCTTAATAATAACAATAAACAACCAAACATAAATATTAACCTAAATAGTCAATGCACCTCAATATCGACCCATATAAGATACAAAAAAATCGCTTTTAATCGTAAGATACTTTGTAGATTCATTACGTATTTTTAAGAAATATTAACAATGTTCCTGCTAATATCTTATTAGTGCTTGATAACTAAACGACTAGCATACAATAGCATTTGAACGTTTTGTCTTTTGTACTTACTAATATTTTTAGTAAGTGTTTTAACAAGGAACATATACAGCAGTTTGCTACCAGAAACACCCCAAAACCCGGGGGGCGGGGCGGCGCCCCGCATGGGTTTTAGCATTTTTATATGAGCTTTATTTGATCCAAATTTGCTGTAAATGACTACTAGAACTTGGAATAACTCAAGTGGAGGTAATTGGAATGTTGCTACCAATTGGACTCCTAATGGTGTGCATGCTTCATCCGATATTGTTCTGATTGCTAGTTCTACAGTTAATGTAAATACCAACGTCACCATTGCAGGACTTACCTTGAGTACTGCTACATTAGACGAGTGATGTAACTCTGCCGTAGGCATTACCCCCCTTGGAATCAGACATACATTTACAACAAATTATTGTTCTACTACAATCAATAGAATTACTCTGGAAAGAGAGGCTGGCTCATTAAGCTAAAGGTAACTTAAACTGCATATTGGGTAATCTGTTTTTCGGAACCATTGGTCAGTACCCAAATTCCCTTATGTCTTTCGAGCGAAGACTTCCCTACCCCCTACTAAAAAGCATCTAAGATGGGTTTTAGCTTAACGCCCAAAAATTTTCCCCTCTACCCCTTGCATAATTATGGGAAAGTAGTTTACAATAACAGATTGTGACCAAAATAAATTTTAGTCCCAGTCTAACGCCGCTTGAGGATACTGAGGAAAACCTTAAGTCTAAAGAGCAGTAAGAGGCGAAATCTTAACCAGAAGTTTAATAAACTGGTTAAAAAAAACACCGCTCAACCCATCACATGAAATGGCAGACAGTGCAAACGAGGATAACCTATCTCGTTTAAATGTTTAAACCTGTGCTGCCCTTCTATCTGTTGTCTATCTAGTAAAGAGTAGAGAAAAACCGTGTCTGTCGGTATTCTAGGTACTAAATTAGGCATGACCCAAATCTTTGAACCAGCGACAGGAACAGCTATTCCCGTAACTGTTGTTCAAGCAGGTCCATGTCCTATCACCCAAGTCAAAACAAAAGAAACGGATGGCTATGAATCCTTACAAATAGGATTTAAAGCCGTCAAAGCCAAAGCCCTGAGTAAACCTGAAATAGGACATCTTAAAAAATCAGGCAGCGATCCAGTGAGACATCTGAAAGAGTATCGCCTAGACAATGCTGGAACTTATGAGTTAGGTCAAAATATTGGACCTGATATCTTCAAAGAAGGCGACTATGTAGATGTAGCGGGAAACACCATCGGGAGAGGGTTTGCCGGCTATCAAAAACGGCATAACTTCAAACGTGGACCAATGGCACATGGTTCTAAAAATCACCGTTTACCAGGTTCAACAGGCGCGGGGACAACTCCAGGTCGCGTTTTTCCAGGTAAAAGAATGGCAGGACGTTATGGGAATACCCAAGTCACCATTCGAGGCTTAAGAGTGGTACGGATTGATACAGAGCAGAACATAATCCTCATTAGAGGCGCAGTTCCTGGCAAACCCGGCACACTTTTGAGTATTACCCCTGCCAAAAAAGTTGGGAAATAAGAGAAAAAACTATGCCAAGTACCATAATTAGAAACTGGTCAGGAGAAGAAGTCGGTCAAGCAGACTTTGAACTAAAAGTAGCCAAAGAAGAAAATGCTAGTCACATAGTCCATCGTGCCCTCACCAGACAACTAAATAACGAACGTCAAGGAACAGCCTCAAGCAAAACCCGTGCGGAAGTAAGAGGAGGCGGTCGAAAACCCTGGAGACAAAAAGGAACAGGAAGAGCAAGAGCAGGTTCTATCCGGTCACCTCTCTGGCGGGGTGGTGGTGTCAGTTTTGGTCCGCGTCCACGTGACTTTGACCTCAAAATGAACCGCAAAGAAAGACGTTTAGCCCTGAGAACAGCTTTCGTCTCACGTGTTGAAGACCTGATCGTAGTAGAAAACTTTGCTGAACAACTCAGCCAAGGTAAGACTAAAGAACTAGCATTGGCTTTAACCCGTTGGCAATTGCAACCAGAGCAAAAAGCCCTTTTGATCCTAGCAGAAATCCCCGAAACAGTAGAAAGAGCATCGCGCAATATCTGCTATCTCAAAGTGATTAAAGCTGATGGTTTGAATCTCCATGAAATTCTGACCGCACACAAGATCATAGTTACGGTAGAAGCCCTAACAAAAATTCAGGAGGTCTATGGAGAGTAAATACAATCAAAGAAACCTAATAGATTTAATTCGCACTCCCATAGTGACAGAAAAAGCCACAAACCTCTTAGAAGAGAATAAATACGTCTTTGAAGTAGAGACAAAAGCTACTAAACCAGAAATCAAAGCCGCTATAGAAATCCTGTTTAGCGTAAAAGTAACTAAGGTTAACACCCTAATCCCACCGCGCCAACACAAAAGAGTAGGCAAGTTCTTGGGGTATAAACCCCTCTATAAAAGAGCCATCGTCACCCTAAAAGAAGGCGACAGCATCACCCTCTTCCCAGACGTCTAGAGATTGGAAAAAAACTATGGGTATTCGTACATTTAGACCATATACACCTGGAACTAGACAAGCGATAATATCTGACTTTCAAGATATTACCAAAGCAGAGCCAGAAAAGTCGCTAACCAAGTTCAAACATAACCAAAAAGGACGAAACAACCGAGGAATTATTACCAGTCGTCATCGTGGCGGTGGACATAAACAACTCTATCGGGTCATAGACTTTCGTCGCAATAAACACAATGTACCAGCTCAAGTAGCAGCCATTGAATATGACCCCAACCGGAACGCTAGAATAGCCCTTCTCTTCTATAAAGATGGAGAAAAAAGATACATTCTAGCTCCTGCAGGACTCAGTGTAGGCATGACGGTTATTTCAGGGAGTGAAGCCCCCTTTGAGGTAGGCAATGCCATGCCCCTTGGTAGAGTACCATTAGGGACAGAAATACACAACATAGAACTAATAGCAGGGAAAGGCGGACAAATGGTACGCTCTGCAGGTGCGGCGGCTCAAGTAGTAGCCAAAGAAGGCGACTATGTAACCCTACGCCTCCCTTCTAAAGAAATGCGGATGGTGAGAAAAGAATGCTTTGCCACAATAGGTCGGGTCGGCAATGCTGAAGAGAGAAACCTCAAACTAGGGAAAGCAGGAAGAACCAGACATCTAGGACGCAGACCTCATGTCAGAGGAAGCGTGATGAACCCCTGCGATCACCCACATGGAGGAGGAGAAGGACGTGCGCCAATAGGACGCCCTGGACCGAGAACACCTTGGGGTAAACCAGCTTTAGGTGTGAAGACTCGCGCAGTCAAAAAAGCCAGCAACAGGCTAATTGTTCGCCGTCGCAATAAAGCTTAATGAGAAAATGAGGTAAAAATATGGGGCGCTCCCTCAAAAAAGGACCCTTCGTAGCAGATAGTCTGCTGACCAAGATTGAAAAACTCAACGATAACGGCAGAAAAGAAGTGATCAAGACCTGGTCAAGATCTTCTACTATACTGCCCAACATGGTGGGTCATACAATAGCCATTCACAATGGGAAAAGTCATGTACCGATCTTTATTTCCGAACAAATGGTCGGACATAAATTAGGGGAATTTGTCCCAACTCGCACCTTCCGCGGACATTCCAAAAGCGATAAAAAAGCAGGTCGCCGATAATGCCAGTAGATAATCAACAAGAAGCCAAAGCCATCGCCCGTTACGTACGTATGTCACCCTATAAGGTAAGACGTGTTCTCGATCAAATCAGAGGACGCACCTATCAAGATGCCTTGATCATCCTGCAGTTCATGCCCTATAGCGCCTGTGAGCCAATCTTAAAAGTCTTGCGCTCAGCAGCAGCAAATGCAGAACATAACCAAGGATTAAATCGCGGCAGCTTAATAGTCAGTCAAGCCTATGCCGATGGTGGTCCGACTTTAAAACGCTTTCGCCCAAGAGCACAGGGTCGGGCTTATCAAATTCGCAAACCCACCTGTCACATCACCGTAGCTGTAGCACCCCTAGCCTAAGAAGATAATCATGGGACAAAAGATACATCCAATCGGTTTACGCCTCGGTATTATCAGAGAACACCAATCTCGTTGGTATGCTGATGCCAAAAACTATCCTGCTCTCTTACAAGAAGACAATCTAATTCGTAAATATATCGAGAAAACTCTCAGCAATGCGGGAATAGCTAGTATCCGTATTGACCGCAAAGCCGACCAAATAGACCTAGAAGTTCATACATCTAGACCAGGTGTGGTCGTAGGAAGAGGCGGCAGTGGGATCGAAACTCTCCGCGAAGGAGTACAAAAAGCCCTCGGGGGAAATCGAACCATTCGAGTTAATGTCATAGAAGTACAAAAACCAGATGCCGAAGCCAGTCTCCTAGCTGAATACATCGTCCAACAGCTAGAAAAACGGGTCTCCTTTCGCCGAGTAGTTCGTCAAGCCATCCAAAGAGCACAAAGGGCAGAGATAAAAGGGATAAAAATACAAGTAAGCGGTCGTCTCAATGGAGCAGAAATTGCTCGTACAGAATGGGTCAGAGAAGGAAGAGTCCCTCTACATACTCTCAGAGCCGACATCGACTACGCTTACAGGACAGCCAAAACCATCTATGGGATCTTGGGAATAAAGGTCTGGGTATTCAAAGGAGAAATCTTCCCAGGACAGGAAGAAATAGCAATAGCGCCACCAGCGGGAATACCCCGCCGTAAAAAACGTCAACAGTTTGAAGACCGCTCCAGTGACGAAAATTAACCGCAACGAGAAAAACCATGCTCAGTCCAAAAAGAACGAAATTCCGTAAACAACAGCGCGGACGCATGAGAGGCCTAGCTCATCGGGGCAGTGAAATTAACTTCGGTGAATATGCCCTCCAAGCCACTGAACCCTGTTGGATGACCGCGCGCCAAATAGAATCAGCCAGACGTGCTATGAACCGTTATATCAAAAGAGGAGGCGAAATTTGGATTCGCATTTTCCCAGATAAACCAGTCACCCAGCGCGCCGCTGAAACCAGGATGGGTTCGGGAAAAGGCTCCCCTGAATTTTGGGTAGCAGTCATCAAACCAGGTCGAGTCCTATTTGAAATTGGCGGGGTAACAGAATCTATTGCCCGCGAAGCTATGCGTCTAGCCTCGCAAAAACTCCCCATCAAAACAAAATTCATCAGCAAACAGCAAGAAATAACAGAGGAGGAATAACAATATAGACTATGGCTCTCTCCAAAGCAGCAGACATCAGAAAGCTCTCAGATCAGGAAATAGCAGAAGCTATCCTCGAAGCGAAACGGAAATTGTTTGATTTAAGATTTCAACAGGCTACCCGACGTTTAGAAAAATCACACGAGTTTAAACATACCAAAAGACGGATAGCTCAACTGTTGACAATAGAACATCAACGTCAACGTCAAGCAGCAAAAGAAAAAGCAGAGGCCTCTAAGGAGGAATAAAAGGAAAAATGGCAGTTAAAGAACGTGTAGGAGTAGTCGTCAGCAACAAAATGGAGAAAACCGTAGTTGTGGCTATCGAAAACCGCTCCCCCCATCCTAAGTATCAGAAAATAGTAGTTAAAACGAAAAAGTATAAAGCACATGATGAAGAAAATCAGTGCAAACAAGGCGACCGCGTCCGCATTCAAGAGACTCGACCTATGAGTAAAACTAAACGTTGGATAGTCGCTGAAATCCTAACACAACACACACAACAAGCGCCTAGGATTAGCTAAAAAGACCATGATTCAACAACAAACTTACCTCAACGTAGCGGACAATAGCGGTGCTCGTAAACTGATGTGCCTAAGAGTACTAAGTACAGGAAATACAGATTACGCGGGTATTGGCGATGAAATCATTGCCGTGGTTAAAGATGCTATCCCTAACCAAGCAGTGAAAAAATCAGATATCGTCAAAGCTGTTGTTGTAAGAACAAAGCACACTGTACGCCGCGATAGCGGTATGAGTATTCGATTTGATGATAATGCAGCCGTGATTATTAATAATGATGGCAACCCCAAAGGAACCCGCGTCTTTGGACCGGTTGCGCGTGAACTGCGCGACAAAAACTACACAAAAATCGTCTCTCTCGCTCCAGAGGTGATCTAAGATGACATACAAACCCAGCACAGAACGCCAGAAAATGCACGTCAAAAAAGGAGATACAGTTCAAGTTATCTCTGGGAAGGACAAGGGCAAAATTGGAGAAATCTTAAAAACTTTACCCAAAGAAAGCCAAGTCGTTGTCAAAGGCGTAAACATTAAAACAAAGCACGTTAAACCTCAACAAGAGGGTGAGTCTGGTCAAATAACGACCTTTGAAGCACCTATCCATAGTTCCAATGTCATGCACTTCTCCAATAAAGAGCAAAAAACTAGCCGCATTTGCTATACCTTTACTTCCGAAGGTAAAAAGGTGCGTATGCTCAAAAAAACTGGAGAAATCATTGATTAAATTCTTATTAAACCTGACCAAGCCCAGGAAATACTTAAACCTATGCCGCAACTTAGACAACTCTACCAAGATACAATAGTTCCAAAACTTCAAGAGCAGTTCAAATACACCAATATTCACCAAGTCCCTAAGGTGATTAAAGTAACCGTCAACCGAGGACTAGGGGAAGCTTCTCAAAATGCTAAAGCTTTAGAATCCTCTTTGAATGAATTAGCACTTATTACTGGACAAAAACCAGTTGTGACAAGAGCTAAAAAAGCCATCGCGGGTTTTAAACTGCGTAAAGGTATGCCAGTTGGGGTAATGGTAACTCTGCGCTCAGGCAAAATGTATGACTTTTTGGATCGTTTGCTCAATCTTGCCCTTCCCCGCATTCGTGACTTCCGCGGTGTCAGTGCGAATAGCTTTGATGGACGTGGTAACTATACTCTGGGGGTCAGAGAGCAACTGATATTTCCAGAAATCGAGTACGACGCTATCGATCAAATTCGCGGTATGGATATCACAATCATTACAACCGCTCAAACTGATGAAGAAGGCCGCGCCCTGCTCAAAGAAATGGGAATGCCCTTTCGTAAGAACTAAGACACTGTTTGGAGAAACACCACAAAAAAATAGGTATCAATGGCCACAAACGACACCATCTCAGATATGCTCACCCGCATTCGCAATGCTTGCCAAGTAAAACACACAAGCACAAAAGTGCCCACCACCCGACTGACTCGTAGCATTGCTGAAGTTCTAATGAGCGAAGGCTTTATCGAAAGCTTTGAAGAAACAGGCGAAGGAGTGCAAAAAGAACTTGTCATTTCCCTAAAATACAAGGGAAAAACTCGTCAACCGATTATTAGTACAGTAAAACGGGTAAGTAAACCAGGGTTGAGAGTGTACTCAACCAGTAGAGAGTTACCCCGTGTATTAGGAGGCATTGGAATTGCCATAGTCTCCACTTCCAAAGGAATCATGACCGACCGAGAAGCCCGTAAACAGGGCGTTGGCGGTGAGATTATCTGTTACGTTTGGTAAACCCTCACTAAAAAAAGCTATGTCCCGTATTGGAAAACTTCTCATCCCTATCCCGGCTCAAGTGTCTGTTGAAATCAACGGACAGGCCATTTCGGTCAAAGGACCAAAGGGAAATCTAGAAAGAATCTTGCCCGAAAAAATCCTCGTGGAACGAGTTGGAGAAACCCTGCGCGTTAGTCGCAAGGATGAATCTAGAACCGCTCATGAAAGACATGGCCTCGTTCGCACCCTAGTTGCCAACATGGTAGAAGGAGTCTCTGCAGGCTTTACTAAGCGCCTTGATATCCAAGGGGTAGGTTATAGAGCCCAAACTCAAGGCAACAATTTAGTACTTAATGTCGGCTACTCTAAACCTGTAGAAATGCCTATGCCAGAAGGTATTAAAGTAGCTGTTGAAAAAAATACAGAAGTGATTATCACAGGGATTGATAAAGAAATAGTCGGCAATATCGCCGCCAAAGTTCGCGCTATCCGCCCACCTGAACCATACAAAGGAAAAGGTATTCGCTATCTGGGTGAATTCGTCAGACGAAAAGCTGGTAAAACATCAGGTAAGAAAAAATAATTATGAAAACCTCTCGCAAACAACAGGTACAAAAACGTCACAGACGTTTGAGACGCGACTTAAATGGTACTTCCGAACGACCTCGGCTCGCGGTCTTCCGATCCAATCGACATATATATGCTCAGGTGATTGATGATGTGGCTCAACAAACTCTAGTAGCCGCTTCCTCTCTCGAATCTGACTTCAAGAAAGAACTAGCAACAGGGGCAACTATAGAAGCTTCAACCGTAATTGGTAAACTAGTAGCTGAAAGAGCCAAAGCCAAAGGAATTGAAAAAGTTGTCTTTGATCGTGGCGGCAACATCTATCATGGTCGAGTGAAAGCCTTAGCCGACGCAGCTAGAGAAGCAGGCTTGAACTTTTAAAGTACTTGATTTTTTAAGGAGAATTTATGAACAAACAAAAACGTGGTAATAAAAACGCCAAAGCCAAAGAAAAAGAGTCAACTTGGAAAGAGCGGGTGATTCAGATCCGCCGTGTGAGTAAAGTAGTCAAAGGTGGGAAAAAACTCAGCTTCCGTGCCATCGTCGTCATAGGCAATGAAAAAGGTCAGGTCGGCGTAGGAGTTGGAAAAGCTAGTGATGTCATTGGCGCAGTTAAAAAAGGTGTCGCCGATGGCAAAAAACAACTCATTGAAGTGGCTTTGACTAAGGCTAACTCTATCTCCCATCTAGTTAATGGCTCTTCTGGAGGTGCTAAAGTAATTATGCGCCCAGCCGCTCCAGGAACAGGTGTAATTGCCGGGGGTGCTGTAAGGACCGTTTTGGAATTAGCAGGCGTGCAAAATATCCTCGCTAAACAACTCGGCTCTAGTAGTCCTCTCAATAATGCTCGCGCCACAGTCGATGCCCTAGAAACTCTCCGCACTTTCTCAGAAGTTGCTCAAGAACGGGGTCTTCCTTTAGAACATCTTTATCAATAAAAGAACAAAATGAAAATTCATGAATTAGCCCCCAAAGCAGGATCCAACAAACGCCCCCGTCGTGTAGGTCGCGGGATAGCAGCAGGACAGGGCGCAAGTTGTGGCTTTGGGATGCGTGGTCAAAAGTCTCGCTCAGGTAGTGGCACTCGTCCAGGCTTTGAAGGGGGACAAATGCCACTATATCGCCGTTTGCCTAAATTAAAGAATTTCCCACTCGTTAACCATAAAGAATTCACCATCATCAATGTCAGTCGTCTGAATGATCTAGAAGCTCAATTTGAAGTATCTCTAGAGTCCCTGCTGGAAAAAGGGATCGTTACTACCAATGATGGTCCTTTGAAAATTTTAGGAAATGGGGAAATATCTGTTCCTCTAAAGGTCAAAGCAGCCGCCTTTAGTGCAAGTGCTAAAGAGAAAATAGAGTCCGCAGGAGGAACTTGGGAAATCCTTGGTAAGTGAATCCAGATAGATAGGCTGCCCAGACGCCTATCTGATTTTTCTGATTTATCAGTAGCCTCACATTTAGCCAAATATAGACAACAATAAAATAAAGACCAATAAATCAGAGAAATAATATGGTTGTCAGTCGAGATAAAAACCCTACTGCTCAGGAAACATTCCTCCAAATGGCACAGGCAGCTGGCTTACGCGGTCGGTTGCTAATTACTATTGGACTATTAATTTTAGTCAGGCTAGGTATTTTTATACCTATTCCCGGCATTGATCGGGTGAGATTTGCTGCTGAAACCAGCAACTCAGCCGTATTCGGATTTTTAAATATCTTTACAGGGGGAGGCTTCTCTACTCTGGGGATCTTTGCGTTGGGGATCATTCCCTATATCAACGCTTCCATTATTATTCAACTTATGACAACAGCCCTCCCTTCTTTAGAAAATTTACAGAAAAATGAAGGAGAAGCAGGCAGACGTAAAATATCAGGCATTACTCGCTATATAGCCCTCGGTTGGGCTGTTATCCAAAGTGCAGGTCTCACTTTGGGAATTCTGCAAAAATATGCCATAGAACCAAATATCTGGTTTACTATAGGCACAATTATTGCTCTCTCTGCTGGGTCAATGTTGATTATGTGGATCTCTGAACTGATTACAGAAAGGGGTATCGGCAACGGCGCTTCTTTACTGATCTTCGTCAACATTGTGGCAGTCTTACCCCAAACCCTTGGTAATACTATAGAGCTGGCTCAGACAGGTGGACGCGAAGCTATAGCTCAAGTTATAGTTATGCTTCTAGTATTTCTGGTGATGATTGTTGGTATTGTCTTTGTCCAAGAAGGCACAAGACGTATTACCATTATCTTCGCTCGTCGTCAAGTCGGTCGTCGTCTCTACCGAGAAAGAACTAGCTATCTCCCTCTTCGTCTCAATCAAGGTGGGGTAATGCCTATTATTTTCGCCTCGGCTGTTTTGATTCTCCCTTCCTCTTTGGCTGGGTTTTTTGCCAATGGAGATAATCCCGTTAGTAAAGTGTTTATTCAGTTTTCCAATCTGATAACTCCTGGTAGCTGGGCTTATGTAGCATTCTATTCTGTCTTGATTCTTTTCTTTAGCTATTTCTACGCCTCTTTGATCTTCCAACCTGATGATGTCTCTAAAAATCTGAAAAAGATGGGTGCTAGTATCCCTGGCAAACGGCCTGGAGAGGTAACTAGTCGCTATTTAACAGGCGTTAGTAATCGTTTAACTCTCTTAGGTGCTATCTTTTTGAGCATTGTGGCTACTGTTCCCACTCTGGTAGAGAGTGCTATAGGGATCTCTAGTTTTCGAGGCTTTGGCGCCACTTCTCTGTTGATCCTCGTAGGTGTAGCTATTGACACAGCTAAACAAATTCAAACCTATGTCATCTCTCAACGTTACGAAGGTATGGTTAAACAGTAATACTAAGGGGACAGCAGTTTTGCTTGTCCCCTTTGATTTTTTTAGGAAATTTAAAAATGACTCAGACAATAGGATTGATTTTTTTAGGACCTCCAGGTTCTGGTAAAGGTACCCAAGCTCAACTGCTTTCAGAACTATTTGGACTGCTTCATATCTCAACAGGAGACATTCTTCGTAAAGCTATCGCCCAAAAAACTCCTCTAGGCGAAAAAGCTCAAAGCTATGTTGAACGCGGGGACTTGGTACCAGATCAACTGCTGCTCGATTTAATTAGTCACACACTAAAAAGTCCTCCTGCGAAACAGGGATGGATTTTAGATGGTTTTCCTCGTACAGTTCCTCAAGCTATTTTTCTAGATGAACTGCTGCAACAATTTAAAGATAGTTCTCTGCGAGTGATTGATTTGGAAGTTCCCGATGAAATTATAGTTGAACGTCTCCTGTCCAGAAAACGTGAAGATGACTCAGAAGATATTATTCGTCATCGTCTGACGGTTTATTATCAAAAAACTGCCCCTGTTTTAGATTATTACCGCGCTAAAGGCAGTTTACATTCTGTTGATGGTAATCGTCAACCCCAAGACGTTACTGCCTCACTGCAAGAAATTATTAAAGCGTGATAGAGCCTAGTCTCAGCAACTTATTACAGCAAAGATGACGGATAAGATAAAGCATCTGAAATGTAATCTGCTGCTGACTCTACTAAAGGAACCACATTTTCATAGAGAATGCGAGTTGGACCTATTACCCCTACACTTCCTATAGGAAGATCCCCCTGTCTGTAAATAGCAGAAATTAAAGCACAAGAACGCATCGGTTCTAAGGGGTTTTCTGAACCAATTCTAATGGTTACTTTTTTGGCTAAACTATCTAGTTCATTCAGTATTAAAGGTAATAGTTGCTCCGGTTCTTCCTCTAAAAGGTAAAGTAACATCTGTAACTGATGTAGTTGGGAGAACTCAGGTTGACGCAAAACTTCTGAGAGTCCACTAACCATCATCGGTTGTGCAGTAGAACGGGGTGAAATGTTAGTAATTACTTTAGATACCAGCTTTTTAATACACTCTGTATAGCTAGTAAACTGTTGATCAATTTTACTCCAGTCTAAGCTAGTTAATTCATGGAGATATTTGCCGCGTAAATGACTATTGAGAAAATTAGAAATAAGTTGTAGTTCATCAGACCAAGAAGTTTCAGTCTCTGTTTCAGTAAAAAGAGAAGAAGTTTCCAGCAAAATAGATTGAGTTTGATAGGTATCGGTAACAACCACTAACATTAATTGTTTAGCTGAAACTTGTACCAGTTGAAGGTGGAGTAAAAGCGATTGCGATGTCTGTGGTAGAGTAATCAAAGCAATGCAGCCACTCAAATGAGCCAGTATATGTGTTGCTCTTTGAAACAGGGCTTCTAAATTCCAACTGTCCCATTTTAACTGTTGATTAAATTGCTTTTCTATGGTTGTTGCCATCTTCTCATTAAAGGTAATTAAATGGTCAACATAAACTCGATAACCGGAGTCAGAAGGAATTCTCCCTGATGATGTATGTGGTTGATAAAGAAAGCCAGCTTTTTCTAACTGTCCTAGGGTATTGCGGATAGTCGCTGAACTTACCTTAAAATTATATTCCTCTAGAAGGGTTTTAGATCCCACCGGTTCTGCTGTGGAAATGTAATGTTTAATGGTGGCACGGAGAATTTCTTGATGTCGCTCATTTAACATAGTTTTAAAGATGCTTTTTTTTTACAATTATTTTAATTATGGTACTAAGTCTATTTCTAGATCTAACTAAACAGATTTTTTCCTTTTAAGCGATCCTTTTTGTCAGTTTAGCATCTTTAAAGCGACTTAAGCCTAGTAACGGGGTATGTTGGAATCAACAACTAAAGAATAAGCATCAATTCCACCTACTATATTCTTAACATTTGTAAAGCCTATTGATCGTAACCAATGACACATTTGATCAGACCGGACACCATGATGACAAATAACTAGGGTTTCCACTGAAGGGTTAAAATGCTTTTTAATCTCCGGTGACCAATATTCATATTCACCCAAAGGTAACACTTTAAAGCCTGGAATATAAGCACAAGAAACTTCATCACGTTCTCTGACATCGATAAGTTGTAAGTTGGGCGAGATTTCCTTTAATTTGACGGCTAGTTCTTGTACGGATATTTCGGTCATAGTTATATCTTAGAGGTTCAATTTTTAAATATAGTCTTTTTTGAGATTCTTTGCCAAATAAGCGCTCTCAAGCATCGATGATGCGTTGTTTTAGTTACCAAAGGCACTGCAAGGGGAATTCTCTCACTTCAGGTTAAAATGTTAAGAAACCTGTGCGATTGCCCTACTAAAATCGACTATAATGCTTGTGGTGATTAATAGTTTTACCCCTAGCGAAAGAAAGTATTAGACCGCATGGTGGGACAGGAGGCAGAATTATGTCATGTAAATATGTAAAAATTATTTTCTGTAAGTATGTCTTAACTTAGAAGATGGGTAATTGGTTGTTGATCGTATCTTTAGGGTTTCTGGGCAGTTTTGGCCACTGTGTCGGAATGTGTGGACCGTTAACAGTAGCTTTTTCTTTATCACAAAAACAAACCAACACTCCTACCCTGTGGCGACAATTGGCCTTTCACAGTATGTTAAATCTAGGGCGAATCATCAGTTATACATTGGTGGGGGCTGTAATTGGAGTGTCAACATCTGTTTTAGTTGCTGGTGGTCAGTTAGCAGGTATTGGGAGTGATCTACGTCAAGGACTGGCAATTTTCACGGGAATTCTCCTTATTTGGATGGGATTGAGTCAGATTAACCCAAAAATATTACCCAGACTTCCTCTACCTCACCCTATGACTCAAGGGAGATTACACCAGTCTCTTAATTCTGCCATGCTGTCAATGTCTAATAGTTCTCACAGTTTGATGCCCTTACTGTTGGGTATGACTTGGGGGTTAATTCCTTGTGGTTTTTTGTATGCTGCTCAAATTAAAGCCTCAGAAACAGGAGACATTTACTCAGGTGCCCTAACGATGTTTGGCTTTGGGTTGGGAACTTTGCCATCAATGTTAGGTGTTGGCATATCAGCATCTAGGATGAGTGCAGACAAACGTAGCCAACTGTTTCGACTAGGTGGTTGGGTGATGGTACTAATGGGGATACTTAATCTCCTGCGTACAGGTAATACAATGGCTGATGTGAATGGACATATTGCCTTGTTCTGCCTAATGTTGTGCTTGATCGCTCGTCCAATTAGCCGTCTTTGGAGTGGTCTGCTGCAATATCGTCGTCTTTTTGGTATCAGTTCTTTTATACTAGCTGTTGCCCATACTCTACATATGCTACAACATATGTTTAACTGGAACCTAGAAGTAATTTATTTTTTGCTACCTGAACAACAAAAGGCCATCTGGGCAGGAGTAGCTGCTTTATTCTTAATGTTTCCAGCAGTCTGCACCAGTTTTGATGAGATGATGAAAAGATTAGGGAAATACTGGAGATATATTCACCTGTTGACTATTCCCGCTCTGCTTTTTACTGTCTGGCATACTATTATACTAGGAATTCATTATCTCGGTGGTTTTGTCAACCGAGAGAATTGGTTAGCCTGTATTGTATTGATTGGCTTAACTTTATTGGTATTATTAATCCGTATGCGTTGGTTTTGGGCATTATTTTCATTGGAGCGATATTATGCGCCTGTTCTCAAATCCTTATCAAATTCTAATTAGTATATTATCTCTGCTAGTGATCTTTCCAGTTTTAGCGCATGAGATAAAGGTTTCTGGAGACGTAGCAGCATCATTCCATATTGACCCAGACGATCACCCTATAGCTGGGGTGCCATCTCAAGCTTGGTTCGCCTTAATGCTGATAGGAGGGAGTGTTATTCCTCTTGCTCAGTGTGACTGCCACTTGGCAGTTTATCCGGTTCCTCATCAGGCAGAAAAAACTCCACCTCTATTCAAACCAATATTAAAGCCACTCACTGTTAAGAGTTATCAGAATATCCCTAGCACAATCATCACTTTTCCTAAACCTGGGCTTTATGAATTAGAATTCACAGGAAAATCCGTCTCAGGAAACAAATTTAAACCCTTTAAGCTTTCCTATGAGGTCACAGTTACCAAATAAATAAGCTAACTCATATCAAGTGAATTTTTTCCTGTTTACTGACGGCGGTGGTCAGTAAAATCACCTTTCTTGGCTTATATCTACTCTCAATAAAAGACTATGTCCAAAAAGCGCTTATGGCTGAGCATCAGTGGAGTGGTGCAATCTGTTGGCTTTCGCCCCTTTGTTTACCGACTAGCAACAGAATTACAGCTAACAGGTTGGGTTCAGAACACTGCTAGGGGGGTGAGTATTGAAGTCGAGGGGACGCAGGAACAATTAACAACCTTTCAACACCGCCTAACCAGTGAACAGCCACCTAACGCCCAAATTCATACACTGACTACTCAATGGAGAGAACCTGCTTATGATACTAGTTTTATCCTAAAAAGTTCAGATATTAGTGCAGTAACATCTTTTAACGTTCTGCCTGATTTAGCAACCTGTCCCGACTGCTGCTGCGAATTATTAGATCCAAGGGATCGGCGTTATCAATATCCCTTTATCAACTGCACAAACTGCGGGCCGCGTTACACGATCATCGAGTCCTTGCCCTACGATCGCAACCGCACAACTATGCGTATTTTTCCGATGTGTGATGACTGTCAATCAGAGTACATCGATCCAACTGATCGTCGTTTTCACGCTCAACCTAATGCCTGTCCCAACTGTGGGCCTCAACTGAGGTTACTGGATGAAGGGGGGAATTGTCAAGCCCAAGGGGGACTAGCTTGGCAAGAAGCGGCTCAAGCTATTACAAAAGGTGCCATTGTAGCCTTAAAGGGATTAGGAGGCTTTCAATTACTAGTAGATGCGCAAAATCAGGAGGCTGTAAGACGATTAAGACAGCGTAAACGACGACCTGACAAACCATTTGCCCTGCTGTATCCCAACATAGACAGCCTGAAACTGGACTGCCAGGTGACTCACCTAGAAACTGAGTTGTTGCAATCTGTGGCTGCCCCTATCGTCCTCTTACGAGCACATAAAAACCCCCACTTTCCCTGCTCGGCCATTGCTCCTAATTGCCCTACTTTGGGCGCAATGCTGCCTTACACCCCTCTACATCATCTATTGATGAGTCAACTGTCCTTCCCAGTGGTGGCGACTAGTGGCAACCTCTCAGATGAACCAATCTGTATTGATGAGGAGGAAGCACTAGAGAGACTAGGAGAAATTGCAGATCTATTTCTTGTGCATAATCGCCCCATTGTGCAACCTCTAGATGACTCAGTAGTGAGAGTGATGGGCGGTCGTTCTGTGATTCTACGTCGTGCGCGGGGTTATGCGCCTCTACCTCTATTAATAAAAGACACAGGGGGCACCTCAAGGGTTATAGCCTATGGTAGTCAAGAAAAAAACACGATAGCCTTCGCAATGGGGAACACAATAGCTGTTAGTGGGCATATTGGGGACTTAGAAACTGTCGCTGCCTATCAGCATTTTGAGCGAGTGATGAAACACCTAGGCGAGTTATATCTATTTTGTCCTGAGTCAAAAGATCTCCCAAGAGTAGTTATCGCCTGTGATGCTCATCGCGATTATGTCTCAACTCATTTCGCCCAACAAGAAGCCCAAAATCTTCATCTTCCCTTGTTCCCTGTTCAACATCACTATGCCCATGTCCTCTCCTGTATGGCTGACAATGGTCTGACACCTCCCGTTTTAGGCGTTGCTTGGGATGGCACAGGATATGGTCCTGATGGTACTATCTGGGGCGGGGAATTTTTGCGAATTTCTGAAAACTCCCCTCAAGGTTGGGAACGAGTAGCCTATCTACGTCCTTTCTTGTTACCAGGTGGCGAAAAGTCTGTCAGAGAACCACGTCGCACAGCCTTGGGGGTGTTGTGGGAATGTTTAGGGGAGGAGGCTTTGTGGAAACAAACTGATTTAGCCCCTCTACAAGCTTTTACCCCGTCCGAAGGCAACATTCTTAAATCTATGCTAATTAGAGTCTACTGAAAAAAGCTGAAACCCTTATCTTAAAAGTCTTTACGTCATATTGAGAAAGAATAAATTGCCAAAAAATAGGCTAAAATCAAAGAAAACCCTACATCTTTTGACTAGTAAGCTCTA
>Ga0209085_1000302_pt1 | contig 36902 bp, 36 predicted proteins | sample C_131016_EF_Meta_FD_187310 | JGI IMG/M metagenome (GOLD analysis project Ga0209085, IMG submission 187310) | Freshwater microbial communities from Lake Croche, Canada to study carbon cycling - C_131016_EF_MetaG (SPAdes) (version 2) | ecosystem: Environmental > Aquatic > Freshwater > Lake...
AAGATTGTGAAATAAGTTAGAATATTATCGTTGCCCCTTTAGCTCATCTGGTAGAGCAACTGATTTGTAATCAGTAGGTGGTCTGTTCGAGTCGGACAAGGGGCACCAAACATTCAAAAGCCTCTAGGTCAAAAGCCTTAGAGGCTTTTTCTTTTCTAGAGACTTAAGTTCACCTTATTGGTCTCTGGTAAATATAAAAACGCAACAATTGCAGCGCTAGCCAAAAAGAGAGTGGGATACCAGAGCCCTGCAAGATCACTTCCCCATTGTTGATTTAACCAGGTCACTATCAAAGGCAAAAGTCCGCCTATCCAACCTGCTGCTAGATTGTGAGGAAGCGTTGCGGCACTATTGCGAGTCTTGGCCGGAAACAGTTCTGCCAATAAAGCTGTCTGAGGACCAACTACCAAGGCAAGCGCTAAGGATAGGCAGGTTAATAGTGCCCCGATCAAAATGAGTGGACTATTGATGTTTGGTGTCTCAAGATATTGCCCGCTTAAAGATTGCAGCATTTGGAATACTGGTTGAGTGAATATCGCACCCAATAAAAGACCACTTATCACAACTGGTTTGCGCCCCACCTTATCTGAAAGCCAGCCGGCAAAAAGCGTCAGCGGGAACAGTATTAATGTTGCATAAATACTGAGTTGATCTACGACTGAGGGCGGCAGTTTGGCTGAGGTTTTTAAAAATACTGCGGTGTATACCTGCACGCAAAAGAACAGCACGGCTCCACCCGCAGAAATACAAAAGAAAAGTAAGAACATGCGCTTACGCGTTTGAGGGTCTCGAAAATTGCTGAGTAATGGGTGCTCGGTTTTTTGACTGCTTTTACTCAGCTCCAAAAAGACGGGGGTTTCTGCTAAGGCCATGCGAGCTTTAAAGGCAATCAGCAACAGTAGAACTGAAATCCAAAATGGCACGCGCCATCCCCATGCTTCAAATTCTTCTGGCGATAGGTAGTATCTCAGTAGAGCAATTTGCAAAGTAGAAAACAGAATGCCCAGTGGGCCCATGAGTTGCAGAAAGCTGGTCTTGAATCCTCTATATTCATTACCGGCATGCTCGGCGAGATACACAGCGCTGCCACCAATTTCGCCGCCAGCAGATAATCCCTGAAGGAGGCGCAAGCTAACCAATAGGATTGGTGCCCAGATACCAACTTGAGCGTAGGTGGGCAGAAAGCCTACAGAAACAGTGGCAAGACCCATCAATGCAATGGTGATCATAAAAACGGGCTTGCGGCCAATACGATCGCCCATAGAGCCAAATATAGCGGCTCCTATAGGGCGGACTACCATCCCAACACCAAAAGTCGCTAGGCTTGCCAATAGGGCGGTACCTGGGTCGCTCGATGGGAAAAATAAGGGCCCGAAAACCACTGCCAATGTGGCAAAAGTAAGAAAGTCATACCATTCCAGAAAGGTTCCAAAACAGGCTGCTATGGCTATTTTCCGATAGGAGTGAGGCCCCTTTATATTTTTTAAGTCACTGATTTTATTCAATTTATTTCGTTTTTAAATATATATGTTGCAGAGCAGCAAAAAGTTCTTGATTTGTCATATTTGTTCAGTTAAAGTTCTATGGTGCAGTGCAATATTTAAGCTATTGGAAGTCCTTCAACCCCTAAATTGCGCACTTAATGAACTAGTTTTACCACTTAAATTATGGAGAAATACATGAACCAAGATCAAATCACCTCTCAATTGTCCCAAATTAACAGCAAAGGCATTGAGGCTACATTTTCTTTGAGCGAAGTTGCCTTGGAAAATACTCAGAAATTGGCTGAGTTGAATTACGCTGCTTCAAAAGATGCTTTGGTGAATGTTCAAGACGGCATTCAGCAAGTTTTGACAGCTAAAGACCCAAAGCAAGTTACTGAACTTTTGAGCGCTGATGCATTGCAAGTTGCAGGAAGCCAAGCTGCTGCGTACCAAAAGAAAGTAAGCAAAGTATTACGTGACAGTAATAAAGAATTTGCAAACGTAGTTGATGCCAGCATTGACCAGTTACAAGATGGTTTTCAAGATTGGATCAACGCTGTAACTACAAATACACCAGCTGGCTCCGAAGCGTTTGTCTCATCTTTAAAGACTGCATACGGTAGTGCATTGCAAGGCTTTGAGCAGTTCCGCTCTGCTAGCAAAGAAGCGTTTGTGACCGCAGAAAAAACGGCTGATCAAGCAATCGAAGCTATTCAAGGTCAGATTGCTCAAGTTAAGAAATCTGCTACACCTGCATCACGTACACGCAAGTCCGCTTAATTAGTGAGATCTCGCTTTTGTAGTATGTTTTAAATAAAACCCCGCATGGTGAAAACTAGGCGGGGTTTATCTTTATTAGTATTTATTCAGAATCTGTGGAAGATTCAATCAATGGCGTAGATAAATTTTTGCTAGGCTTGATTCCAAGCTCGCGAACTTTTTCTGCAGAGCGTATGAGATTGCCTTTGCCGGACTTCAATTTATTAAAAGCATCGTGATAACTGGTTTGCGCTTGATCTAAACGTTGTCCTAGTTTTTCAAGATCCTCTACAAATCCCACAAACTTGTCGTAGAGATTGCCACACTGTTTGGCAATCTCAAGGGCATTGCGATTCTGCTGATCCTGCCTCCATAGATGGGCAACAGTTCTTAAGGTAGCCATCAAAGTGCTTGGGCAAACTAAGACGATATTTTTTGCTAACGCATCTTGATAGAGATTAGGTGCGGTCTTAAGCGCCAATAAGAATGCTGGCTCAATGGGTACAAACATCAAAACAAAGTCGACAGAGCCAACGCCATATAAAGAGCTGTAGTTCTTTCCAGATAGGCCTTGTATATGCTGGCGTAGCGATTGGATGTGGGCTGCTAGCTCTTGTTCTGCGACCACTGGATCGGTTGTTTCAGCATGCCTTGCATAAGCGGTAATGGACACCTTGCTATCGACTACTAGGCTTCTGCCTTCGGGCAGCTTGATCACAACGTCGGGTTGTAGGCGCGACCCATCCAACTGAGTATGACTATCTTGCACTAAATACTCTTCACCTTTACGCAACCCAGAAGATTCTAGGATGGATTCTAGAACTAGCTCTCCCCAATTACCTTGTACTTTTGAATCGCCCTTAAGAGCTTGCGTTAAGGATCGCGTTTCATCAGACATCCGTAGATTGAGGTTAGCTAAGCGCTCAATCTCACCTTTGAGGGCAAAGCGTTCGCGTGCCTCATTGCCATAAGAGGTGCTGACTTGTTCTTTGAACTCAGTGAGTTTAGTTTGTAGCGGTTTAAGCAGTGCGTCTAAGCTAGCAGCATTTTGCTCAGTAAAGCGTTTCGATTTATCTTCCAAAATCTCATTCGCTAAATTTTTAAACTGGTTTGTTAAGACCTCTTTAGCTTCATTGAGAGACTCTATTCTTCCGAGACCTTGTTTGCGCTCAGAATCTAGCTCTGCCTCTAGACGTATGGCGCTCTGCAACGCTTGGTCACGCTCAGTACGAAGTGCAACTGCAAGTGCCGCTTCTGTCTGACTTTGTTGCTCAGTACGTAATAAGGCAGAGCGTAAATTCAGCACATAAACTAAAAGGCCTGCACACAGAGCAAATGGCAGGCCAAATAGTAGAAGCGAGCTTAGATCAAAAGTCACTGAGCTAACAGGGGCAATTAAGCTTTAACTAGTTTTTGAAGCTCACCAGACTCAAACATTTCACTCATGATGTCTGAGCCACCGATGAACTCACCATTAATATACAGCTGAGGGATGGTTGGCCAGTTGGCGTATTCTTTAATGCCTTGACGAATTCCAGCATCTTCTAAGACGTTAACGGTGTGGAGTGTTTCGACACCGCTTGCGCGCAAAATATTGATAGCGTTACCAGAAAATCCACATTGAGGAAACTGCGCAGTTCCTTTCATGAATAAAACAACAGGATGACCAGTAACGATTTCTTTGATTTGAGCTTGTGTATCCATAAATTCTTTCTTAACGAGCATTAATTTTGTAAAAAGAGCTTGTCATTCTCTTGGGTAGATTTTAAGACTTTATGCGAAAAAAGGTTATTTTGGGCATTATTGACCGCCTGAGTTTCTGCCAGAGGCAACTCTGCGATGCCCTCCTAAATCTAGGTAGGTTTGAATATCGCTTAGGCCAGCCGTTTTCAGGAGATCAACAACTGCGTCTGATTGATCAAAGCCATGCTCAACAGCGATTAAGCCATTTGGACTGAGATGATCTTTTGCACCATCAATAATGGCCTCTAGGCAGGTCAGTCCGCTGGCACGATCAGTGAGGGCTGATTGAGGCTCAAACCGTAAATCGCCTTGGCTTAGGTGTGGATCTAAAGCAGAGATATAGGGTGGGTTGCTCAGAATGATGTCAAACCGGGCGTCATTACTTAGGGTCTCATACCAGCTACCTTGCAGTAATTGCACGCGAGCTTCCAGGTTTAAAAGCTGTGCGTTAGTCTTTGCAATAGCCAAAGCTTCAGATGATTGATCTGTAGCGGTCAACAATACATGGGGAGCCGCATTTGCAATTGCTAGAGCGATCGCTCCAGAGCCTGTTCCCAAATCCAATACTTTTACTGACCCATGACGTTGTGCAATCTCTTGGAGGCCAGTCTCAACCAAGAGCTCGGTTTCAGGGCGCGGTATCAGTACGCCAGGAGCAACATATAGCTCGATATCGTGAAAACCTCGTTTACCAATGAGGTAAGCAATGGGCTCCCCAGCCAGCCTTTTGGATTGCAGTTCTTGCCATTGGAGGATGGCTTCTAGGCTAAGTGACATTTCATCGCGAGCTAGCAGTGCAGAGCGCGGCAGTTGATAGTATTTTTCTAGCACGTGAGACATTAAGAGGCGAGCTTCGCTGGGAGGAAGTGCAGAGCTGCTCAATAAAGAGCGCAGACTTAAATCGTGACTCATGACTTAGTTTAGCTGTCGCCTAAAGCGGCAAGTAATTCGGCTTGATGTTCAGAGGCTAGTGCATTACACAGATCATCAATATCACCATCCATCATGGTATCGATCTTATAGAGCGTCAGGTTAATGCGGTGATCGGTAATGCGCCCCTGCGGGAAGTTATAGGTACGAATGCGATCACTGCGATCGCCGGATCCTATCAGGGATTTTCTAGTTTGCGCTTCAAGTTGATGTTTTTCACGTTCACGGGCATCCATAATTCGTGAGACGAGCACTTTCATTGCTTGTTCGCGATTGCGGTGCTGGCTGCGATCATCTTGGCACTCAACAACGGTGCCGGTTGGTAAGTGCGTAATACGAACTGCAGAGTCAGTCTTATTAATATGTTGACCACCAGCACCAGAGGCACGGAAGGTATCGATCCGTAATTCAGCAGGATTAATTTTGACCGCTTGTAATTCATCGGCCTCTGGCATCACAGCCACAGTACAGGCTGATGTATGAATGCGTCCCTGAGTTTCCGTCTGGGGTACACGTTGCACGCGGTGACCGCCAGATTCAAACTTAAGACGAGAGTAAACCGCCTGACCAACCAAGCGAAGTACAACCTCTTTATAGCCACCCAAATCAGATTCAGCAGCGCTAACAACTTCTACTTTCCAGCCTTGACGTTCGGCAAAACGGGTATACATTCGTAATAGGTCGCCAGCAAAGAGCGCACTCTCATCGCCGCCAGTACCCGCGCGAATTTCTAGGAAGACGTTACGTTCATCGTTCTCGTCTTTTGGTAGTAAGAGTTTTTGTAGTGTCCCTGCAAGCTCTTCCATGGTCGCTAAAGCCTGCTTTTGCTCTTCATCAGCAAAATCTTTCATCTCTGGATCTTTGCGCATCCCTTCGGCAGCTTGGGCATCTTCTTCAGCCTGCTTGTAAAGACCAAATTGCTCAACAACCGTAGCAATATCAGAATGTTCGCGCGTGAGTTTCCTGTAAGCATCCATATCTTTGGTTGCTTCTTCGGAAGTTAAGAGGGAATTGAGTTCGGCTAAGCGCGTATCTAGATGTTCTAGCTTAGCCCGCATGCTGGGCTTCATCTAATGGTCTTCTGGCTTAGTGTGTGTGGCGAATAGTTTGGGTAAGAGCTTAATCAGGGCGTCACGCTCAGCGCCATTAGAGTGTTGTAGTGCATGTAGTGAGCCATGTAAGAATTTATTCGTTAGACCTTGAGCCATCGCATTCAGAATCTCTTGTGGATCATCACCACGCCCCAGGCGTTTCATGGCGCGCTCTAATTCCAACTGTCTTAAGCGCTCACCTTGTAATTGAATATCTTGAATGATGGGAACAGAATCTCGTCCATGCATCCAATGCATAAAGTTACCAACACGATCTTCAATAATCGCCTCAGCTTGACTGACTGCAGCTTGGCGTAAATTAACGCCAGTCTGAATCATGACGCCTAGGTCATCTACCGTATAAAGGTATACGTCAGCTAGTCGTGAGATCTCTGGCTCAAAGTCCCGAGGAACTGCAAGATCAATCATCACCATTGGCTTATGACGGCGCTGTTTGATGGCGCTCTCAACCATGCCTAGCCCAATGATGGGTAGCGATGAGGCGGTGCTAGAGACAATAATATCGAATTCATGCAGGCGGCCAGGAAGCTCCGAGAGTTTGAGTGACTCAGCTTGGACATCTTGCGCAGAAATGGCATCTGCTAATTCTTGACCCCGTTCAATGGTTCGGTTAGCAATCACCACATTCTTAGGTTTACGGGCAACAAAGTGCGTAGCGCATAAGCTAATCATGTCACCGGCGCCAATAAATAAAATACGTTGATCAGAAATCTTTTCAAAGATACGTTCTGCAAGACGAACAGATGCAGCAGCCATTGAAATTGAATGTGCACCAATTTCAGTAGAGCCACGCACTTCTTTGGCAACAGCAAATGTTTTCTGAAAGAGTTGGTTGAGATAGGTTCCCAAAACACCCGCATCATTTGCAGTGCGAACTGCATCTTTCATTTGACCCAAAATTTGTGTTTCACCAATCACCATGGAATCTAAGCCACAGGCAACTCTGAAGGCGTGGCGCACAGCATCAGATTGAGGTAAGGAATAGATATGGGGCTGGAGACTACTAGGCGCTAGTTGTTGAGTTTTAGCGAGCCAATCAAAAGTCGCTTCATGCAAGAGGCCGGCAGCGCTGGCATCATTTGCAGCACAGTACACTTCAGTCCGGTTACAGGTTGATAAAATCGTAGCCTCTGGTAGGCCAGCCTGATTCGCGCCAAGCAAATGTTGGCGGAGATCATGCAACGCTTCTTGAAGAAATTCAGGAGCAAAGGCGACCTTTTCCCGAATGGCGACCGGCGCTGTGTGATGATTGATGCCGAGTGTCAACAACTTCATAATGGTGATTATAGATTTGATGACAGCATTAATGGGGGTATCAATGGGGTTTTTAGCTTTTCTGGTGATTGGGGGTATTTCTGGGGCTTCTGCCTGGATTTTTTATCCTGGCAAATCGAAAGGCCCAGGGTTGAGAAAGCTTCTGCTAGCAGCATTTCTCGGCTTCATAGCCGCCCTTGCTAGTTCTTATCTTGGGCAATACTTCGGGATCTTTCAGTCTGGGCAGATGTTAGAGTGGTTGAGTGCTATTTTTGCCTCTTGCCTGACGGGTTGTATTTTTACGGCTTTAGCTAAATAGGGCTATCTGGGGTGCAGTGCCCACCCAAATGACTTCTTTCTTACCAAGCTGTTTTAGCCATTGATTCGCTTTAGTGAAATGACCACAGCAAGCTTTTGCTCCGGGTTCCAAAAAAGGCTTATCGGTTTTATAAACCCCTAAACCCGATGGATGTGAGGATTGCAGAATCAGCTGATCGATGCCTGATTCAATTAAAGTTAGCTTAGATTGCGCGTGGCCACCCCAGAGCATCCAAACCAAATGGGGTTTATGTAAAGCTAGGCCTGAAATCAGTTGATCAATCAAACTTTTCCAGCCGAGATTGCTATGACTTCCTGCTTCACCTAATCTAACACTCAGTGCTGTATTGAGAAGTAGCACGCCTTGTTCTGCCCAGGCGTGTAAATCACCGTTCGGCAAATGACCAAATCCCTCAAGAGCAAGTGCCTTGCTAATGTTGCGTAGTGAGCTCGGAAATGCGCGCGAGTTAGTGGGGATGTTGGCAGGAATGGAGAATGCTAAACCCTGCGCAAGACCTGGAGAGTGATAGGGATCTTGTCCGAGTATCACGACCTTAACTGAGTTAACGGGTGTTAGCTTGAGCGCTCTAAAGAACTGACTTGGCTCTGGTCGGATCAATTTGGGATCAACATCAAGAGCTGCTTCTAAATTACTCGCTAAATTAATCCAATCGCTAGAGTCAAAATAGTTGCCTAGTAATTCTTGCCAATCTTTTGGAATGTCGTCTTTAGAGAAAGCGGGCATCTAGCGAAAGAATGTATCTGTATTACAGGTTTGCGGTATTAGCGATGAGCTCAAATTGCGTCGGCAATTGACTAGCATGCAAGCTTGCTATCCGCTCATGTTCTAAATCATCGCGATAGAAGCAAAAGTGAATACTTTGTCCTTCAGTAAGGCTAGCGAGAATCTTATCTAGGCGAGTACTAGTAACGCGTTGACCATTAATGCTAGCAAGAAGGTCACCAGGTGCAATGCCTGCTAATTGAGCTGCACCCCCATCTAAGACATGGGTTACTTTTAGCCATCCATTGAGGTCGGTATGGCGCATTCCAAGCTGAAGTTTAATTTTCTCCAATTTGGACTGGTGTTTTGGTCTAACCGAAACCAATTTAGAGGCAATCCATTTTTGAATGGGGATATCTTCAGTGCCAAAAATATAACGGGATTGCATCTCGGCCCAAGTTTTGGAAAAACCAGATCCGAGTAATTCATAAATTAAATCGTCCAACCCATCCTCGGCAATACCATCAAATGTGACACCGTGCTTTTGCCAGATCAGGCGCATAAGGTCATCTAAGGATTTCTGATGTTTCGAGAATGCGCGAATTTGTAAATCCAATCCTAGCGCCAGTAAGGCGCCCTTACCGTAGTAACTCACCACTGCATTAGGCGTATTTTCATCCGCTTGGTAATACTTCGTCCAGGCATCAAATGAGCTATCGGCTAGGCTTTGCTTATTTCTTCCTGGCCCTCGCAGGATGCCATTCCAATTAGTGGAGATAAGGCCTAGATAGGTTTTAAGATCGATCCGCTTGCTTCGGAACAGCTGGAGATCATCGTAATAACTCGTAAAGCCTTCGAATAGCCAGAGTAAGCGAGTGTGATTACGCTTATTGAGGGTATAAGGTTGGAATACTGTCGGTTGAATACGCTTTACTAACCATGCATGAAAATATTCGTGACTACACAAGCCCAAGAACTCGCGATATACAGACTCATCTAGCGGCATATCTTGTTGTGGAATCTGATCACGGCGAGATACTAGTACTGTGCTATTGCGATGCTCAAGACCACCATAGCCATTAAGCATTGTATTTACTAGGAAGAGATAGTTTGCAAAAGGAGCGCGTTTGGTTTTCGGCTCAAAGAGATTAATTGTGGAAGTGCAAATTGCTTGTAAATCTTGTGTAAGGCGTTTGGCGTCAACTGGATTAATACATCCTTGGATAGCCATACTATGTGGAACACCATTTGATTCCCAGCGAATCGTTTGAAACTCACCCATAGCAACGGGTTGATCCAGTAAATCATCATAATTGTGCGCAAGATAGAAACCAAATCCAAGTCCATCGGTTTTGGCGACTCTTAAACCAGTTTGTACTGACCAGTGATCGGTAAAGCCACCCTCTGGCGCTGCAATTGCAAGCGAGCAAGGTAAATTTTCTTGACCTTTTACTGCCAGGCATAAGCTGCTTGCGTTGAAGAAACCACGCTCTGTATCAAGATAGGCGGCACGCACAGACGAATCGAAGGCGTATACCGTTGTTACTACCTCAACGGCACTATTGATTTTTGGTAAGCGCCACTGATCGTTATCAATTCTTTCTAAAGGAAGCTTCTTCTTGGTACCAACGGAATATGCTTCAATCGATTCAATCTGTTTACTAAAGTCGCGAATCAAATAGCTTCCAGGAATCCATGCTGGCATTTGCAATACCTGACCCTCTGGGTTGGGCTGTGCAATATGTAATTTCACTTGGTAACGATGACCATGAAGGTCTGCCGGCCATACGGTGTACTGAATTGCTGGTAGATCTGCTGTATTCATGATGTTTATTTCAGCGAGCTCAATTTCTTTTCAATATCAGCAATCTGAACCGCGCCGGGGAAGCGACTGCCATCAGTGAAGAAAAGAGTAGGTGTACCAGTGATGCCGTAGGTTTTTGCAAACGCAGTATTCTTATCCAGTGGAGTGCTGCAATCAGTTTTTCCACTGGGAGTAATCCCGTTAATCATCCAGTCAATATAGGCCTTATAGGGATCTGCAGAGCACGAAATTTGTTTTGATTTTTGGACTGAGTCTGCACCCAAAATAGGGATGAGGTAAGTGTAAATAGTGACGTTATCCAATTGCTGTAAAGATTTTTCCAAGCGCTTGCAGTAGCCACAATTAGGATCTGAAAATATCGCTAGCTGCCGGCTGCCATTACCGCGCACCGTTTTAATGGCATTGGCTTGGTTTAAGTCAGCCCACTTAATACGATTTAAATCAGTTTGCCTTTGCTCGGTAATATTTTTACCACTCGCTAATTCAATGATCTCCCCTTGAATTAAGTATTTTCCAGAGGCATCCGTATAAAAAATCTCATTACCAACCAATACTTCATACAAACCGGGGACTGGCGCTACGGATACGCTCTTTACTTTTACATTTGACCCTAACTTTTTTTGGATCTCCGTTTTAATTTGTTGCTCAGATTGCGCATTAGCAAGGCTAGAGAAAAATAGGTTAATACAGATAGCAAATGCTGCAAGTAGTAATTTATTCAAAATCAATGTCCCCTAAAGCGCGCTCAATCAGGCGCTGTTTAATAAAGTGGCTTTTGTTAACTAGGCCAAGCCCCCAGTTACGTAGTTGTCGTTCAGTATTGCTACTGGCAGAAAATAATTTCTTGAGTTTGTCAGTGATCCATAAAAGTGCACTAGTATCGCCTTGGCGTTGACGCTCGTAGCGACGAAGTAAGACCGTATCACCTGGTAAGCGGAAGGATTCACGTTTACCAAGAATATGCAGTAATACGGCAACATCGCGTAAGCCCAAGTTCAATCCTTGCCCAGCTAAGGGGTGCATGACATGGGCTGCGTCACCAATGAGGACAACCTTCGGTGTTGATTCGGGGCCAATGAAACGTTTCGCCTGAATTTTTCTTAATGGAAATGCAGTCGGGGTTGAGTTGAGAGTGAGCTCACCCAATTGTTTTCCAATAGCACCATTCGCAATTATGCTAAATCGATCTTGCCATTGGGCTTGATTCAATTTCAATAAATCTACAGCATGCTCAGGTGAGGTTGACCACACCATGGACACTTGTTTGCCAGGTAAGGGCAGCATCGCCACAATATCGCCGCCCGGCAAGAACCATTGAAAAGCTGTTTCAAGGTGCGGGTATGTGCAAGTCCAGTTGGCAACCACAGCGCTTTGTGAGTAACTCTCTTCACTCGCTGTAATGCCAAGTTCTGACCGAATGGGTGAATTTGCTCCATCAGCAGCAATAATGAGTTGCGCTCGAATAGCCCCACCATTTTTTAGGTGTAGCGTGCCACCATTTGTATCGACCTCGATCTTCTCAGTGATATCGGTAATACGCTCCAACTTATTTTGAAAGCGAGAGGCTTGATCGAGTGTGTACTCAATTAAATTCGATTCACCGATCCAGGCCAATTGAGGGACGCCCGCTTCAAATGCAGAAAGATGAAGTTGATCATTTTTTTCGCCCCGGTCACCATAAATCCGCATATCTCGAACTGACTGCATTCGACTGTGATCAAGTGCATCCCAAATTTGTAAATGGGACAATAGTTTTTGGGTGCTTGGGGAAAAAGCGTAGATTCGTTGACCCCATTGCAATCCTTGGGGAGTGGGTACCACCTGACCCAGATCGGGGGCAATCTCAATGGTATTGAGGCCTAACTGCGCCAGGCCAAGCGCGCAAGCCTTGCCAGCAATACCTCCGCCGACAACGACTACGTCTGCAGTGCGAATTTTGGCCGATTGCGCAGGGGTTTTGGATGGGGTGCTTAGATGAACTTCCGACATAACTCGATGATATCGAATCGCGCCGCTTTACAATAAGCCCATGTCTTTGAAATGTGGCATCGTCGGCCTGCCTAATGTCGGCAAATCTACCCTCTTTAATGCGCTTACCAAAGCTGGGATCGCAGCAGAAAACTACCCTTTCTGCACGATTGAGCCCAATGTAGGTGTGGTTGAGGTTCCTGACCATCGTCTTGCTGCCCTAGCTGAGATTGTGAAGCCTGAGCGCATCCTGCCTGCTGCCGTCGAGTTTGTCGATATTGCAGGCTTGGTTGCTGGCGCCTCTAAGGGTGAAGGTCTGGGCAATCAATTTTTGGCCAATATTCGGGAAACCGACGCTATTACCCATGTCGTTCGTTGCTTTGAAGATCCGAATGTGATTCACGTAGCCGGCAAGATTGACCCCATCGCTGATATTGGAGTGATCGATACTGAATTGGCTTTGTCTGATTTGGCAACCGTTGAGAAAACTCTCAATCGCTCCAGTAAGGCTGCCAAGTCAGGGAATGATAAAGAAGCAGCAGCTTTAGTTGCTGTTTTGACTAAGGTGCTAGCTCATCTCGATTCTGCAATGCCGGTGCGCAGTCTGAATTTAAGCGAAGAAGAATTACTATTAATTAAGCCATTGTGTTTAATCACCGCTAAACCAGCAATGTATGTTGCCAACGTAAAAGAAGATGGTTTTACAAATAACCCTCATCTTGATGCAGTAAAGCAGCATGCTGCCAAAGAAAAAGCTCCAGTAGTTGCGGTTTGCGCTGCGATTGAAGCTGAGATCGCCGATCTTGATGATGTCGATAAAGCAGAATTCTTATCTGATTTAGGCATGGAAGAGCCTGGCTTAGATCGAGTTATCCGTGCGGGGTATTCATTGCTTGGTTTACAAACTTACTTCACTGCTGGTGTTAAAGAAGTGCGCGCATGGACCATTCATCAAGGTGATACAGCGCCACAAGCAGCAGGCGTTATTCATACGGATTTTGAGCGGGGATTTATTCGTGCACAAACCATTGCTTACGACGACTTTATTCAGTTTAAGGGTGAAGCTGGCGCTAAAGAGGCGGGTAAGATGCGTGCCGAAGGTAAGGAATACGTCGTTAAAGATGGAGATGTATTGAACTTCTTATTCAACGTATAAGGATTGATGCATTGCTTGAGTATTAAAAAGCCCTTATCAAAAGGGCTTTTTTATTGGGGTGAAAAGAACTTAAGCAGACTTAGCAGCTTTCTCTAAGCACTTAGAGATTTCTTCATAGCGCTTCATTGCTAATTTCGTTGGCAATACTTCTTTTTTGCGCCCGTCAGTGTTTGAGACCATCTTAATATAGCCCATCGCGCTGAGATTCTTCAGGCGACCATGTAAGGTAGCTTGAGAACCGAGCTCTGCGAGTGAAATTAAATCACCAACCAATAAAGACTCTTTTAAGTGAGCACACTGAACAATCTTATCTAGCAGGCTTTCTTCAACGCAGTCTAGCTTCTTACCAGGATTGATTCTCTCTAAAGCATCGAGTAAGTTCAAAAATCGGATATAAGAGGGGGACTTTGTGATGGCCATGATTTAAGGATATGTTGTGCAGTGAATTGATATTAGCTGTAAGGCTAATTTTAGTGTATACCCTTACCTTAATTTTCTCAACCAATACTCGTTATTAAAAGCATTCATAATCGATGTAATGAGCAAAAACATAGGAATACTTTCTGAGACCACTTTTGCACTTGTCATGAGTGCGCTATCGTACACAATTCTTTTCTACGTAAACAACAGTCTGACAAGCGAACTTGCATTTAGTTTAGGTGTTAATTGGATTTATTTGCCGGCAGGTCTACGTTTATTTTTAACTTTGATTTTTGGACTTCCAGGGGCTATGGGGATTGCTTTGGCCTCTTTTTTAATTAGCTACTATGGCGACTTTTCTCGTGACCTTGCGCTATGTGTTGGTATAGGCTTGGTGTCTGGGTTTGCTCCCTACCTTGCAAGAGTTTTTGTGATTAGCAACGTGCCCTTGACGTCCGATCTAAGTGATCTTAATTTTCAGAAGTTAGTAATTTGTATTTTTATATATGCATTACTCAGTGCTGGATTACATCAGTGGTGGTTTTCTACAATGGCACTAGAGAATGCGGGCGGTTTAAGCCATTTTTCTGTCATGTTTATTGGTGACGTACTTGGCTCCTTACTTCTAATCTCTCTAATCAAATACAGCTTAGATGTGTTGAAGAAGGCTAGGAAAACAATTCGCTAAGGGCTACACCAGGATCACTGGCGCGCATAAACGCTTCACCAACTAAAAATGCGTTAATTTGCTTATCGCGCATGAGTTTCACATCAGCGCTACCCAATATTCCAGACTCTGTTACCAAAATTTTGTCCTTGGGCACCATGGGCGAGAGGGATAGTGTTGTTTGTAGCGTGACTTCAAAGGTCTTGAGATTGCGATTATTGATACCAAGTAATTGCGTTTTGAGTTCTAGAGCTTGCTCTAGCTCGGGAGCGTTATGAACCTCAACTAAAACGTCTAGACCTAGTTCATGGGCGCAGGCCTCAAGTTCTTTCATTTGATTAAGCTCTAGGCAAGCCACAATTAAGAGGATCGCATCTGCGCCAATTGCACGAGCTTCATAGATTTGATACGGATCTATCGTGAAATCTTTGCGCAGTACGGGAATGCTACATGCAGCCCTAGCTTCTTGAAGGAAAACATTGCAGCCTTGAAAATAGTCCATATCAGTAAGAACTGATAAACAGGCAGCACCATTCTTTTCATAAGAATGGGCGATTTCTGCGGGTTGAAAATTTACTCGGAGGACGCCTTTACTTGGGCTCGCCTTTTTGATTTCGGTAATAACGCCAGCTTTGCCGGCGGAAATTTTATTTTCAATAGCACGAATGAAGCCACGTGGCTTTAGTAGCGAGTCCTGATTATTCGATTGGGCAATATCACGTTGATTTCCAAGAGAGATTTTCTTGAGGTTATGGGCAATCTCAATCTTCTTGGTTGCAACAATTTTGTCGAGGATGTCGCTCATAGGTTTTATGGAGATTGAGTGGCCGTAATAAATGCATCTAACTTTTTGCGGGCCGCCCCAGATGCAATTGCTGCTTTGGCCATTGCTAAACCAGAGGCTATGTCCTTGGCTACACCGGCAACATAGAGCGTAGCGCCAGCATTCAGACAAACAATGTCACTTGCAGCTCCTGGCTTGTTATCGATTACATCCAATACGATTTTTTTTGATTCTTCTGCATTAGCTACCTTAAAGCTATTCGTAAGAGCGGTATCGAGTCCAAAGTCTTTTGGATGAATCTCATATTCACGCACAACGCCGTCTTTGAGTTCGCCTACAAGGGTAGGGCCTTCGAGGGAAATCTCATCAAGACCATCGCAACCATAAACCACAAACGCATGTTCCATGCCCAAGGCATGCAATACATGAGCTTGAATGCCGACCAGATCTGGGTGAAATACGCCCATTAAGATACGTTTAGCATCGGCGGGATTAGTCAGTGGCCCTAAGATATTGAAAATAGTTCGTACGCCTAGTTGCTTGCGAATGGGCACGACGTTTTTCATGGCAGGGTGATGATTTGGGGCAAACATAAAGCCAGCGCCCACTGTAGAAATGCATTTAGCAACTTGCTCAGCCGATAGGCCTAAGTTAACGCCTAATGCTTCAAGCACATCAGCACTACCAGACTTGCTGCTAACGCTACGATTACCATGCTTAGCAATTTTGGCTCCAGCGGCTGCAGCAACAAACATCGCTGCCGTTGAAATATTAAAGGTGTGCGCTCCATCTCCGCCTGTGCCCACAACGTCTACAAGGTGAGCGCGATCATCTACATGAACATCGGTTGCGAACTCACGCATGACCTGTGCAGCAGCAGCAATTTCTCCAACAGTTTCTTTTTTGGTACGTAGGGCTACCAAGAGTCCAGCCACTAACTCTGGCGACATTTCGCCACTCATGATGAGTCGCATCATCGCAGTCATTTCATCATGAAAGAGTTCGCGATGTTCAATGCAACGTTGTAGGGCTTCTTGTGGGGTAATTGACGAAGTGCTCATAGCTATTTTCTGAGTTACTTGTTAAGTAAGAAATTCTTCAGCAGGGCATGACCATGCTCAGAAAGAATAGATTCGGGGTGGAATTGGACACCTTCTACTGCGAGATCACGATGACGAACGCCCATGATTTCTCCATCGGAAGAGGTTGCGGTTACTTCTAGCATTGCTGGCAAGGAACTCTTTTCGATAGCAAGCGAATGATAGCGGGTGACTTTAAATGGATCTGGTAAGTTTTTAAATACACCCACACCGGTGTGATGAATCAAATCAGTCTTGCCATGCATCACCTTCTGGGCGCGAATCACCTTACCTCCAAAAGCTTCACCGATGGCTTGATGGCCAAGACATACGCCGAGAATCGGAATCTGTCCAGCATAACGCTTGATGGTCTCCACTGAGATTCCAGCTTCTGCTGGGCTGCAGGGTCCAGGAGAGATGCAAATGCGAGCGGGATTCAGCTTAGCAATATCCTCTACCGCAATTTCGTCATTCCGAAATACTTTTACTTCTTCACCTAGTTCTGCAAAATATTGCACGAGGTTATAAGTAAAAGAATCGTAGTTATCAATCATGAGGAGCATCGAGTCCTCCTTGTACTAATTCTGCGGCTGTTAATACTGCGCGTGCCTTAACTTCAGTTTCTTTCCATTCGGCAGTGGGATCAGAGTCAGCAACAACACCAGCGCCCGCCTGGGAATGCAGCATGCCATTGCGAATCACACCAGTACGAATAGCAATAGCCACATCCATATCACCTGAGAAGGAAAGATATCCTACTGCACCACCATAAATACCGCGCTTCACAATTTCCATCTCGTCAATAATCTCCATCGCACGAATTTTAGGAGCGCCAGAGAGGGTGCCTGCAGGGAAGGTTGCTCGTAAAACATCCATATTGCTCATATTGTCTATGAGATCACCTTCTACTGAGCTCACAATGTGTTGCACATGGGAGTACTTCTCAATCGACATAGAGTCAGTGACTTTCACAGAACCTGTCTTAGCGATTCTGCCAACGTCATTGCGAGCAAGGTCAATTAGCATGACATGCTCAGCAATTTCTTTGGGGTCTGCAAGCAATTCTTTAGCTAAGCGCTCATCTTCCTCTGGGTTAGCGCCTCGCGGGCGAGTACCAGCAAGAGGGCGAATCGTCACAATTTTTTCTGCGGCACGTTTTTCCTGACGAACTAGGATTTCTGGGGATGAGCCGACAATTTGCATATCGCCAAAGTCATAGAAATACATATAGGGCGATGGGTTTAATGATCGTAGGGCTCTGTAGAGTGCTAGAGGCGAGTCAGTAAATGGCTTGCTAATCCGTTGACCGATCACAACCTGCATGCAGTCGCCAGCCAAGATGTATTCTTTGGTTTTACGAACTGCTGCTTCAAAATCTGCAGCCTTGAACTTACGAATTAAATCTGTCTTTATGCTTGGCAAGGATGCTGGCATCTTAGCTGGCTTACCTAAGCAAGTCAGCAATTCCTTTAAGCGGTCTTGGGCCTTTTCAAAGCCGTCAGTAATGCTCGGATCTGCATAGACAATGAAGTAAATTTTTCCAGCAACGTTATCAATTACTGCTAACTCTTCAGTGAGCATAAGTTGAATATCAGGCACACCGAGTTCATCTGGTAAATCATGCTTGGCCAAACGTGACTCAATATAGCGAACGGTGTCATAACCAAAGTAGCCAGCAAGACCACCACAAAAACGAGGAAGACCTGGTTGGACGGCAACCTTAAAGCGTTTGAAATAAGTATCTACAAAATCTAATGGATTATCGGTATTGCACTCGACCACTTTTCCATCAGTAAGCACTTCATTGAGCGGTGAAATTGGAGTGCCAACCGTTCTTACAATAGTCTTAGCGGGCAAGCCAATAAAGGAGAAGCGGCCAAAGCGCTCACCACCTAATACAGACTCTAATAGGTAGGTATTTTTCTTACCAAAGGCTTGACTGAGTTTGACATAAAGCGATAGCGGTGTTTCTAAGTCAGCAAGGACCTCTTTAACAAGTGGAATGCGATTGAAACCCTGTTTTGCTAGGGTGTTAAATTCTTCACGCTGCATTAGGACTTTCCAGTCTTTCCTAATTCAGTACGCATTGCCTCAATCACTTGCGTGTAGTTTTCTTTTCCAAAAATAGCTGAGCCAGCAACAAATGTATCTGCGCCTGCTTGTGCAACTTGTGCAATGTTATCGACCTTGATTCCACCATCTACTTCGAGACGAATATGGCGACCCGTTTGAGCTTCGTAATGATCTAAGCGCGCGCGTACTTGTTTAATCTTCTCGAGAGTGCTTGGAATAAAGGATTGACCCCCAAAGCCTGGGTTGACTGACATGAGTAGAACCAAGTCGAGTAATTCCAAGGTGTGATCCAAATGATCGATTGGGGTTGCAGGATTGAATACAAGACCTGCTTGACAACCTTGATCACGAATTAAATTGAGAGTGCGATTCACGTGAGGACTTGCCTCAGGATGAAAGCTAATTAGATTTGCACCAGCTTTTGCAAAATCGGGCACGATGCGATCTACAGGCTCAACCATCAGATGAACATCGATCATTGCAGGTTTGCCATTTTTGAGGGCATGCGGGCGAATAGCCTCACAAACTAGCGGGCCAATTGTGAGGTTGGGAACATAGTGGTTATCCATCACGTCAAAGTGAATCCAATCGGCACCCGCCGCCAGAACCTCTTGAACTTCCTTGCCCAAGCAGGCAAAGTCAGCTGACAGAATCGAGGGGGCAATGACGAATTGACGATTTGTAGGTAATTTTGGGCTTTCCATCCCTAGATTCTAGCTTGCAGTTGAGCTTAGGATAGAGCAGAATTCGAGCATGAATCCTCATGAAATTAGCATTACGGTCAAAGCCCAGTACCTTCCAGAGCAATCTGACCCCGATAATCGTCAATTTGCCTTTGCTTATACGGTCACTATTCGTAATACGGGTAAGGCCAGCATTCAGCTTATCGCCCGCCACTGGTTCATTACCGATGGGGACAATGATGTCCAGGAGGTACGTGGTTTAGGGGTAGTTGGTCAACAACCCTTATTGCGTGCCGGGGAGCAATTTGAGTACACCAGCTGGGCTACTTTACCCACGCCGGCCGGAACCATGCGAGGAGAGTACTTTTGCGTTACCGAGGAAGCGCAGTTTTTCCAGGCGCCAATTCCTGAATTTGCTCTGGTCATGCCACGCACCTTGCATTAGAGCAAAGCACTTGGAAAAACTATTTTTTACCTTTGCCTGTCCATAGGACAATAAATAGTAGAAGTCCCAAAGCGATAGCACCTTCTAGAACAAAGAGCAGCATTGGGTATTCATCGAGTAAATTGGCAATCATGATTTCTAAATTTAAGTTATTTCAAGTAAGTGTATTCGCTATTCTGACTACGAGCCTAGTTGTTGGGTGTTCAACACCTCCCACCCGCGGTACAGGTTCTCGATCTAGCGATTCTGGTGCAACGCCTACTTCTTATAGCTCATCGATCGCAAGCTTTAATGCCGTGTCATGGCAAGCCTTGCCAGGATGGCAAGATGATGATTTATCGCAAGCTTGGCCTGCGTGGTTAAAAAGTTGTGATGTGTTACGTAAGCGTAGTGGAGAAGTGAATTGGCGTCAGGTATGTACGCAAGCTACAAGTCTATCTCCTCGTGATACCCAATCGATTCGTCGATATTTTGAAAGTAACTTCCAGGCTTACGAAATCAGAAATAGTTCTGGTAGTGAAACAGGTTTGATTACCGGTTACTACGAACCAGTCATGAATGGTTCACAAACCCGCACCAGTGCCTACAACGTGCCACTGTATGCATATCCCAATGCTTGGAAAAAATCGCGACCAAATCCAGGTCCAACGCGGGCGGAACTCATGAGCTCGGGAGTGCTACAAGGATCAGAAATTGCTTGGGTACAAGATCCTGTTGCAGCTGCATCTATGCAAATTCAGGGTTCAGGAAAAATCCGCCTTCAAGATGACCGCATATTACGGCTAGGGTTTGCCGGCACCAATGAGCGGCCATTTAAATCATCTGCTCAATGGTTAATAGATCGCAAAGAGATGACACGTGGTGAAGCAAGCATGCAGGGAATTTCACAATGGGCCAAGCGAAATCCTGATCGGGTAAATGAAATGCTCAACGCTAATCCACGTTTTGTATTTTTCAAAGAGTTGCCAAGTAATGTTGATGCCGATTTAGGTCCCAATGGCGCACTGGGTATTCCATTAACTAGCGAGCGTAGTATTGCGATTGATCTTCAGGCCATGCCATTGGGGGCGCCTGTATTCTTAGCTACTACTAAGCCTTTAAGTAACCAGCCCATGCAAAAACTGGTCATGGCGCAAGATACTGGAAAAGCGATTGTGGGCGGCGTCAGAGCTGATTATTATTGGGGCTCGGGTGATGCTGCAGGAGAAATTGCAGGGCGCATGAAACAAAATGGCAAGATGTGGTTATTGTTACCACGTTAATTGATCGACATAAAGAGAAAGAAGTTGATGAGCTATAAAACAATTTTGACTGAAGTGGATGGCAAAGTTGCCACCATTACCTTAAATCGTCCTGAGGTTCTCAATGCGCTAAATGACGAATTATTAAATGAGTTAGGAGCAGCTTTGCTAGCTTTTGATGCTGATGACAATATTGGCTGCATGATTGTGACTGGAAGTGAAAAGGCATTTGCTGCTGGCGCAGATATTGCCTCGATGGCGAAATATGGTTTTAAGGACGTTTATCGTGGCGCATTTATTACCCGTAATTGGGAGCAGATCACAAAGGTTCGTAAACCTGTCATTGCGGCTGTATCTGGATATGCCCTTGGCGGTGGTTGTGAGTTAGCGATGATGTGCGACACCATCATGGCTGCTGATAATGCCAAGTTTGCCCAGCCAGAAGTGAAGCTGGGTATTATTCCTGGCGCTGGCGGTACACAACGTTTGCCGCGTGCAATTTCTAAAGCTAAGGCAATGGATTTAGCTTTGACTGGTCGCATGATGGATGCAGTAGAGGCTGAGCGCTCAGGTTTAGTTGCCCGTATTTTTCCACAAGCAGATTTATTAAAGGAAGTAAAAGCGATTGCTAAAAGTATTGCTGATATGCCCTTGCTAACAGTCATGATGGTCAAGGAAAGCATTAACACTGCCTATGAGACTACGCTTTCAGAGGGTGTGCACTTTGAAAGACGTTTATTCCACGCATGCTTTGCAACGAAAGATCAAAAAGAAGGTATGGCCGCTTTCATGGAAAAGCGACCTGCTAAATTTACTAATTCTTAAATGAAATGATCTCGTAAGAGATCTAGTTTTTTTCTAAGTAGCGTTGCGCTAGCTTTACCCAGTAGCTCACGCCCACTGGAATCAATGCATCGTTAAAGTCGTAAGAGGGGTTGTGAAGGTGGCATGGACCCATGCCATGACCCACGGAACGGTGATCCCCGTCGCCATTACCTAGGAACACATAGCATCCGGGCTTCTCAAGCAACATAAAGGCAAAATCTTCTGCACCCATGGTGGGGTCAATATTAGTATTTACGCTTTGCTTGCCTACTAATTCGCTCATGACCTCGCTGGCGAACTGAACTTCAGCAGCATGATTAATTAATGGCGGATAGCTTCTGTAGAAAGTAATTTCAGCTTGGCAATCAAATGCACCTGCAACACTGTGTGCAATTTCACGAAGACGTCGCTCCATCAAATCAAGCACTTCCAGAGTAAATGTTCTGACTGTACCGCCGATAAATGCACTATCAGGGATGACATTACTTGTTTTGCCCGCCTGAAATTGTGTGACTGAAAGAACAGCGGCATCAACGGGTCGCTTATTGCGAGTAATGATGCTTTGTAGCGCTAATACTACCTGCGCTCCAGTGAGTACTGGGTCAGCACTATTGTGAGGTAGCGCAGCATGACCGCCTCTACCGGTGATAGTAATTTCAAAAGCATTACTAGACGCCATCATGGGTCCAGTAGTTACGCCAAAGTGACCTTCGGCTAAGCCAGGCCAGTTGTGTAAGCCAAAAACTGCATCGCAAGGAAATTCTTTGAAGAGTCCATCTTGGATCATTTCTTTAGCACCAGCACCACCTTCTTCAGCAGGCTGGAAGATAAATATCACAGTGCCTTTGAAGTCGCGATGATTTGAAAGGCATTGCGCAGCACCTAACAGCATTGCGGTGTGACCATCGTGACCACAAGCATGCATCTTTCCAGGATTGCGAGAAGTATGCTCAAAATTATTGTGTTCTTGAAGGGGGAGTGCATCCATGTCAGCTCGCAAGCCAATCATTTTTCCAGGACCTAAGTCGCCATCTAGACGACCAACAACACCTGTTTTTCCCATGCCTCGGTAAACCGTAATACCCCAATTAGAAAGAGCTTCAGCAACTAAGTCAGATGTGCGTTTTTCTTCGAAGCGCAATTCAGGGTGAGCATGAATATTGCGACGAATATCTTGAATAGCTTTTGCAGAATCAAGGATTTCGGGGAGTAAATGCATCCTATTATCTTATCTGAAAGTCCCACCAGTTGCACCTTAGGGCTTGTTCTAGGGGCTTTAGTTGATCTCTATTTGGATGTGCTGCGCAGCAAAATCGAGTGCCTCTATTGAATAGGGGCTGTTATGAGATTTTTGAAGCGCATTTGGTAATGAGGGAATTAATCCCAGAAAGGGTGCATTGATTTTTGCTTGTAAGGTAGCAACATTTTCTTGTAAAAGAGGCATTTCATTTGCTTGAGAGTTTGCAACCCATCCTGCAATTTTTAATCCACGCGCTTTGATTGCTTCTTGGGTTAGTAAGGCATGATTTATACAACCCAACTTCATACCAACTACCAAAATAATTGGTAAATCAAGTTTCTGCGCTAAATCGCCTAGGTCTTTATCATCACTTAAGGGAACCAAGAATCCACCTGCCCCTTCCACAACAATGCAATCACTGTGTTTTTGAATGTCGCCAAGCGCTTGCATGATGATATTGATATCAAGAGCAATACCTTTCATTACAGCAGCTAAATGAGGCGCTACTGGCACATCTAAAACATAAGGAGATAAGTTGAGTTGGCCTGGCGCTAACTGGGAAGCAATGCGTAAAGTTTCTAGATCTTCATTCAAGGTATGACCACTGTCATCCTGATATGTACCAGCAACTACAGGTTTAAAGCCGATCGCTTTTTTTCCTTGTTCACGTAACTTGAGGATCAGTGCACCGCTTACTAAAGTTTTACCAACCTCAGTGTCCGTCCCTGCTACAAAAAAGCCAGTCATCTTAGTCATGCATGGCCTTTTCATGTACTTCTTGCTCGATTCTTTTTAAGGTAGCGATGAGTTTACGTAAATCATCAGCGCTATGATTTGCAGAAAAAGCAATCCTTAAGCGAGCGCTACTAGGAGCTACTGTTGGTGGACGAATTGCCGGAATCCAATAACCTGCTTCATCTAATAACTTTGCCGCCATGAGTGCACTGGCATTGCTACCCAGAATGACTGGTTGAATAGGTGTGCAAGAAGAGACTTTTTTCCATTCTGAAAATATCATTTCATCTTGCCAAATTTTGATGAGTTGGTTGAGCTGAGCACGACGCTTTGTACCCTTATCACTTTCAATGATTTCAAGGCTTTTAAGTAAGGTGTGTGCAATAGCTGGAGGGGTTGCAGTACTGTAAATATAGGGGCGACCTTTTTGAACCAGCCATTCAATCAAAGAATCCTGTGCACAAACAAAGGCACCACTCACGCCAGCAGCCTTACCTAAGGTGCCGATATAAATGATGCGATCAGATTGAATATTTTCTTGCTCTAGGATGCCATGACCTTGTTTACCTAGCACTCCAAAACCATGTGCATCATCAACTATTAATAGAGCATCATATTGCTCAGCTATCTGAAGTAATTCTTTAACAGGTGCAAGATCGCCATCCATACTAAATACTCCATCGATGACGATGAGCTTAAGAGATTTTGTATCTTTTTTGAGGACTTCAGTTAACGAGGTAAGTTGAGTATGGTCGAATAAGTTGACCGTCGTATTCATTTGCGCACCTGCCAATCGAACGCCATCAATCAGTGAAGCATGATTGAGTTTGGCCGAATAAATGCTGAGATCGCCCCGCTGGGCAAGCCTAGCTAAGCCTGTAATGGCAGCTAGATTAGCAAGGTAGCCAGTGCTAAAAAATAGGGCGCGAGCATTTTGAATATGCTTCTTTTGAAAAGACGCTAATTTTTTTTCAAGTAATTCATGTGCAGCGCTGTGGCCGCTGATTAAATGCGAAGCGCCGCTACCAACACCATATTGTTGGCCGCCTTGTGCCCAGGCATCGACTAAGTCTGGATGATTGGCAAGACCAAGATAATCATTGCTGCAAAAGGCCCTGAGTTGCCTATTCTCAACAGTTACGTTGGTATCGCAAGGCGATTGGGTAACGCGTAATTTTCGTCTCAGTAGTTGTAGATCTAAATCCGCAATACTCTCTTGTGCGAGTTTTAAGGCCTTAAATGAACTCGTCATGCCAGAGCCCTATCTAGTGCGCGCTCAACAGCTTTACCCATCTGCATAGCTTCCTCGGAGGACAGAATATAGGGGGGCATGACATAAATCGTATTACTAATTGGTCTAATCAGAATCCCTTCTTCTAAGCCTTTGGCGAATATTTCACGTGGAAAGCTGCTGATATTTTGAATACTTTCCTTTTTAAGATCGAAAGCCAAAATCATTCCTTGTTGACGCCAGTGCTCTATTCGACAATCCGCTTTTGCCCAAGCAAATGCATTTGCTAAATCTTCCGAGCGTCCAATATTTTTTTCTAAAACTTTTTCAGTTTCAAAAATAGTTAAGCAGGCCAGTGCTGCAGAGCAGGCCAGTGGATTTCCGGTATAGGAGTGAGAATGTAAGAAGCCTTGTTGGGTTTTATCGCTATAAAAAGCACGGTAAATCATATCGGTAGTCATGCATAGCGAGAGGGGGAGATAGCCACCGCTAATGCCCTTGGATAAGGTCAGAAAGTCGGGCCAAATACCAGCGTGCTCACAGGCAAAGAACTTGCCGCTACGCCCACAGCCTACCGCGATCTCGTCGGCTATCAGGTGTATGTCATAGCTGTTACATAAACCTCTTACTAAGCGAAGATATTCTGGTGAATGCATTGCCATTTGTCCGGCGCATTGTACTAGTGGTTCGATAATGATTGCAGCAATGTGTTGATGTTCTTCTTTAAATAGCTTTTCGAGTTCGGCTGCTGCATGTCTTGCAACATCATCTGCACTCTCACCTGGTTTTGCTTTACGTGCATCAGGCGAGCTAACTGTGAAGACATCTTGCAAGAGCGATCCATATGCTTCTCGAAAAATGGCAACATCAGTGACCGCTAGTGCGCCCAGTGTTTCACCGTGGTAGCCATTTTCCAGGCAAACAAATTTTTTCTTGTTTGGTTTGTGATTGAGTTGCCAAAAATGGTGACTCATCTTCAAAGCAATTTCTACTGCAGATGCGCCATCGGAGGCATAAAAGACATGACCTAAATTTCCACCAGTTAGCGCGGAGAGTTTTTCGGAGAGCTCAACCACTGGTTGATGGGTAAAACCAGCGAGCATCACATGTTCAATTTTTTCTAGCTGATCAGTAATAGCTTGGTTAATCTGTGGATTGCAGTGGCCAAATAAATTAGTCCACCAAGAGCTGATGCAGTCAAGCAGAGCATTCCCCTGTTCGTCATAAAGCCACTGACCCTTGCCTTTGGTAATGGCAATTAAGGGAAAAGACTCGTGATGTTTCATCTGAGTGCAGGGGTGCCAAACAGCATCCAGGCTGCGATCAACAAGTGTGGGTTGATTTAAATCAGAAATAACCTTCATGTTTGATATTTGACCACTAGTTTTTCCAATGTCTGGCTTGTATCTGTTATGTTTATGGCTTGAATTGATCTATTTTCTGGAATTTGCCCATGTTGGACGCCCAAACTACTGAAAAACCGCTCACCCTAGTTAAATCTAAGGCTAATTTACGTAAAGAGGTGGATACCTCTGGCGGGTGGACCGTGGCTCAAATTGAAGCATTGTTTGCCCTGCCCTTTGATCAATTAATGCTCAAGGCCCAACAGGCACATAAAACCCATTTCCCTGAAGGTGATGTGGAGTTAGCCACCTTGTTATCGATCAAGACTGGTGGCTGCCCCGAGGATTGCGGCTATTGCCCGCAGGCTGCGCGCTATGACACCGACGTGAAGGCGGAGAAGCTAATGGGCTTAGAGGAGGTTTTAGAGGCTGCTAAAGCTGCTAAAGCTGCAGGATCAAACCGTTTCTGTATGGGCGCAGCTTGGCGAGAGCCCAAAGATCGCGATATTGAAAAAGTCACGGCAATGATTAAAGGCGTCAAAGCTTTAGGCCTTGAGACCTGCGCTACTTTAGGGATGCTGGAGGCAGATCAAGCTTTAGCGCTGCAAGAGGCTGGCTTAGATTTTTATAACCACAACCTGGATACCAGCGAAGATTTTTATCGCTCAGTGATTTCTACTCGCGGTTACCAAGACCGCTTAGATACTATCTCCAATGTCCGTGCAGCCGGCATGTCTGTTTGCTGCGGCGGCATTGTGGGTATGGGTGAGACGCGCGAACAGCGCGCTGCTTTCTTAGCCCGTTTGGCAAATTTAAGCCCTTACCCTGAGTCCGTTCCCATTAACCACTTAGTGCCCGTTGCTGGAACACCCTTGGCCGACCAGAAGCCTTTAGATCCTTTGGAGTTTGTGAGAACCATTGCTGTAGCTCGCATTACCATGCCTAAAGCTCGTGTGCGTTTATCAGCTGGCCGTCAACAGCTAGGCAGGGCTGTCCAGGCCATGTGTTTCTTGGCCGGTGCCAATTCAATCTTTTATGGTGAGCAATTACTTACCACTGGTAATCCAGAGGCAGAAGAAGACCGTCAGCTCTTGGCGGAGCTAGGATTAAAGACGAAGCAAAGCTTTAAAGCTGAAGTTCTGGTTTAATTTTCCGTATATGACCCCAATAGACCGCTTCATTGTTGAGTTTGATACCGCGCTGCGTTCGGTTGTAGGCGGAGCAAATGCTCAAAGACCTACTCCTGGCTCAGAAAGTGGAGCAAATGCTGCATTAGATTCAGAGCAACGAAAACATGCAGCGGGGTTGATGAGGATTAATCACGTTGGCGAAGTTTGTGCGCAAGCTTTGTATCAGTCGCAAAAATTAGTTGCCAGAAATTCAGAAATTAAAGAGATGCTTGATCGCTCTGGTCAAGAAGAAATGGATCACTTGGCTTGGTGCGAAACTCGCCTGAAAGAGCTTGGTTCACACACTAGTTATCTCAATCCATTTTGGTATGCAGGATCCTTTGCGATCGGTTTGGCAGCAGGCTTAGCGGGCGACAAGTGGAGTTTAGGTTTTGTTGCTGAAACTGAAAAACAAGTTGAGAGTCATCTTGAGAGCCACCTCAAAAAATTACCTGAAGAAGATCATCGCTCACGTGCAATCGTAGATCAAATGCGAATGGATGAGATCGAGCATGGGCAGGCAGCCTTGCATGCTGGTGGAGCAAATTTGCCAGAGCCAATTCAGAAAATCATGCAAGCAATGTCCAAGGTAATGACAGCAACTGCTTACAAAATTTAAAATTGATATTTGCGATTTAGTCCGAAAGAATCCAGAAATTTAATTTCAGATTAATTTTGATATATTTTCTTAACTAATACTGTTTTTAAATACAGTATATTTGGGTATTATCTAGTTATATAGCTAAGACCTATTCTTAAGTATATTTTCCAAGCCATTGTTTCAAGTAGCTATTTTATTATCACCATTTTCTGAACATATGACGCTAAGTGTTTGTAAACACTAGAGAATTTCCCAAAAAAATACCCAAAAACACTTGACCCCCTTATTGCGATCCTCTAAAGTGGGAGGAAGTGTGAAAAAGTGGGGTAAATGGTGTTTCAAGGCGCGTCATCTCTCAATTTAGATGCAAAAGGTCGAATGTCGGTTCCGGCCAAGCATCGTGACGCCTTGTTGGTTCAAGGCGATGGCCGCATCACGCTCACAAAACATCCAGATGGCTGCCTTTTGCTATTTCCAAGACCCGAATGGGAAAGTTTTAGAGCAAGAGTTGCTCAACTGCCAATGGATGCGCATTGGTGGCGCAGAATTTTTTTGGGTAATGCCTCAGAGATCGATTTAGATAATGCGGGCCGAATTTTGGTGAGCCCTGAATTGCGTACGGCAGCAGCAATCGAGAAAGAAGTGATTTTGCTTGGTATGGGCAGTCACTTGGAATTGTGGGACGCAGCAACATACTCTGCAAAAGAACAGGCTGCGATTGCACTAGGCATGCCTGAAGCACTCAAGCAATTTAATTTTTGATGACAGGGTGCTATGAACATTACTCATCGCCCAGTGTTGCTGGCCGAGGCGGTGACGGCGCTAATCAGTGGTCCGCTCATTCAAAAACAAAACGCAGCGAAAAATATTCTAGTCATCGATGGAACGTTTGGGCGGGGCGGCCATACACAGGCTTTGCTCAAACAGCTTCCTTCATCTGCGCGCATGATTTCTTTCGACAAGGATTTGGATGCGATTGCGGTAGCACGGCAAATCAACGATCCACGTTTAACAATCGTGCACGACAGCTTTGCGCAGATGGATCATTACGCGCAAGCAGAATCAGTCGATGGAATTTTATTGGATTTGGGAATCAGCTCGCCACAGGTAGACGAAGCGCATCGGGGGTTCTCCTTTCGACGCGAGGGCCCGCTCGATATGCGGATGAATACAGAGCAGGGCTTAACAGCTGCAGAGTGGTTGGAGCAGGCATCGCAAGAGGAAATCACGAACGTGATTAAGACTTACGGAGAAGAACGTTTTGCATTTCAGATTGCTAAAGCCATTGTGGCAAAGCGAGAAGAGGGTTTGTCCCCACAAACCACGACGCAACTAGCAAGTTTGGTTGCTAGCGTGGTGCGCACACGTGAAGCTGGTCAGGATCCGGCTACAAGGACTTTTCAGGCACTCCGTATTTTTATTAATCGCGAGCTAGCAGATTTGGAGTTGGGCCTAAAAGCTGCTTTGAATGTATTAAAGCCAGGCGCAAGACTAGCAGTCATTAGTTTTCATTCACTAGAAGATCGGATCGTGAAGCAATTTTTGCAGGCCCATTCAAAAGTAGAACTGCCCCGTGGTTTACCGGTACGCGAAAAAGACTTACCACAAAGTGCCCTAGAAATTATTGGCCGTGTTAAGCCAAGCGATGCCGAGGTTTCAGAAAATCCACGCGCTCGTTCAGCCATCATGCGTATTGCCGAAAAGCGGATGGATACATCTGTATGAATCGCGCCACCTTGACTTTGCTCGCTTTGTTGCTAATTTGCTCTTTATCTCTAGTAGCAGCTCAGCAACGTGCACGCAAATTATTTGTTGCTCAAGAGCGTGCCCAAATTGAAGAGCGTAAGTTAAATCAAGATTTCCTACGCTTGGAATATGAGCAACGCAATCTTTCGAAGTCTGCGCGTATTCGTGATGTTGCACGCAATCAATTACGCATGTCCCCAATTTCTCCTGAACGTACTTTGTACTTGAAGGAGGCTAAATGAGGCCGGTTGGTTTTTCTACTACACCAAATTTAGTATTGCGCCTGCCAATGTGGCGGTCACGCTTAATGCTATTCCTGTTGTTCTTTGTTTTCATGATGCTATTGCTGCGTGCATTCTGGATTCAAGGCCCTGGAAATGAATTTTATGAAGCCAAGGGAGTTCGAGGAACTCAACGCGAGTTGGAATTGCCTGCAAGTCGTGGAAAAATTTTGGACCGTAATGGTCAGGTGATTGCTACAAGTTTAGAAGCAAAGTCTGTGATCGCCTATAACGACACAGTTCCAGATGACTTATCTGCTGATAAAGTTAAAAAACTTGCCAGTCTGCTGAAAATGAGTGAAGCAGAATTACGTAAGAAGTTGAAAGAAGAGCGCAAGCAGGTTTTCTTAAAGCGTCAGGTTGAGCCAGCAATTGCACAGCAAATTAAGCAATTAGAAATTCCGGGCATTGGCTTGAATAACGAATATCGCCGTTTTTATCCAGAAGGTGAAGCGATGGCACACGTCGTCGGATTTACCAATGTGGAAGATCGTGGCCAGGAGGGGATGGAGCTCTCCAGAGAGAAAGAGCTTGCTGGTCATCCGGGTCAAAGGCGTGTAGTCGTTGATCGCTTGGGTCGTGTTGTTGAGGAAATGGCAATCTTGCAGTTGCCACAAAATGGCAAGGATTTAAACCTCTCTATTGATAGCAAAATTCAGTATCTCGCTTACAACGCTGTGAAGGATGCAGTGGAGAAGCACCATGCAAAAGCTGGCGGCGCTGTAGTTTTAGATACGCAGACGGGTGAAATTTTGGCCTTAGCTAATTACCCAAGTTACAACCCAAATGATCGTAAAAATCTCACGGGTGAGCAGCTACGCAATCGCGTTTTGACGGATACATTTGAGCCTGGCTCAACAATGAAGCCATTAACAGTTGCGATTGCTTTAGAAAAAGGCTCGGTAAAGCCCGAGACCAATATGGTGATTGGCGCTAAGTATCTTGTTGGCCCAAAACCTATTACAGACACTCACCTATATGGAAATCTAACAGTCTCAGAGATCATTCAGAAATCAAGCAATATCGGCACTGCAAAGATTGCAATGAATAGCCTGTCCTCAGAAGAGATGTGGGATTTTTATACTGCAGTTGGTTTAGGTCAGGCACCAAAAATTGGCTTCCCTGGTGCTGTTGGGGGGACAGTGCATCCCTTTAAAAAGTGGATGCCAACCGATCAAGCGCGTATTGCGTTTGGCTACGGAATTTCTGCATCTCTCTTTCAGGTAGCCCGTGCTTACACGGTATTTGCACGTGATGGCGAATTGGTGCCACTCACTATAGAGCGTAGTCCTAATTTCAAGTCAGGCACTAGAGTGCTTTCTGCTAAGACTGCCATTGAAATGCGCGCCATGCTTGAAACAGTTACTGAGCCTGGTGGTACTGCAATTAAAGCGCAGGCTGAAGGCTTTCGAGTTGGCGGGAAGACAGGCACAGCTCATAAATTAGTTGGTAAGGGGTATGGCAATAAGTACCGCGCTTACTTTGCTGGCTTGGCGCCAATTAGTGCTCCACGGATTGTGGTGGCAGTGATGATTGATGAGCCAACTAACGGTAGCCACTACGGTGGCGATGTTGCTGCTCCAGTGTTTTCAACTATTGTGAGTGAAACACTCAATACCCTCAATGTATTGCCTGATAACAAAATGAAACAAATGGTTTTGCAAGACAAGAACCCTGAAGAGGTTCGTACTGCAAATTTACAGACGCAGCAAGTGGTTCTAAAAAGATGAGGGCAGCATTGAATATAGAGCCCAATCATCTGATTGAACACTTGCACAGCCTAGTAAATAGTACAGCTAAGGTTAGTGCAGATAGTCGCCAGATCCACTCTGGCGATATCTTTTTTGCCTACCCTGTCGGTCATGGCAATGCATTACGAGATGGTCGTCAATATATTAATGCTGCATTAGAGAATGGTGCAGCTGCAGTGATATTTGACCCTGTAGGTCTCGGCGCTCAATATGTAGATCATCCACAATGCATTGCAGTTGAAAATCTGGCAGAAAAGGTTGGTGAATTATCTGCACAATGGTATGGCTATCCAAGCAAACAATTAAAGGTAATTGGAGTAACGGGTACGAACGGTAAAACGAGTATTTCACAATGGTTGGCTCAGGCCTTGGATGGGCCCAATCACCGCACAGCAGTGTTAGGTACCTTAGGCGCAGGCTTCCCAGACTCTTTAATACAAACTGGCTATACAACTCCAGATGCACCCAAGCTACAAACTCAACTTAAAGAGTTGCTCAATGCGGGTGCTAAGCAAGCGGTGATGGAGGTGTCATCTCATGCTTTAGATCAGAACCGAATAGCGGGCACCCAGCTAAATTGCGCGGTATTTACAAATCTGACACAAGATCATTTGGATTATCACGGCAGTATGGCTAACTATGGCGAGGCAAAAGTAAAACTATTTGCGCTCGCAGGGCTAGAGCATGCCATTATTAACTTGAATGATGCATTTGGCCGTGAGATTGCCATGAAGCTTTTAGCTAAGGGCGGCGTTCAGGTCTGGGCATACACTATTCACCAAAGCGCTCTTCAGGGATTTGAAAAATTTGGTGATCGTCTACAGCGTATTTATGCAAAAGATAGCATCTTTAATGGTGCTGGATATGACTCTCTGTTCACCTATGAGGGAGTCGGTAGCAATAGCTTGCATATTCCTGTATTGGGCGAATTCAATTTAAGTAATGCACTTGCAGTTTGGGCGGCATTACTCAGTCAAGGTTTAAGTTGTAATGAGGCAAGTAAGCGAGTGAGTCAATTGCGACCTGTTCTTGGGCGCATGGAATTAATTCAAGTAGGTAAGCAGCAAAAATCAGCGGGTTTGTTGGTAGTAGTTGATTACGCACACACCCCTGACGCCCTCCAAAAAACCCTGCAAGCCTTAGCCCCCATCGCAAAGCAGCGTGACGGAAAAATTTGGTGTGTATTTGGTTGCGGTGGTGATCGTGATGCTGGCAAGCGATCTGAAATGGGTGCAGTGGCTCAGCAATACGCTGATCACATCATTATTACTAGTGACAATCCAAGATCTGAAGAGCCGCAGGCAATCATAGAAATGATTCGCGCTGGTATCAGTCAGCAATCTTCAACTGTACAAATCATTATTGATCGCTCTGCAGCGATTATGGCTGCTGTGCGTAATGCCGCTTCTCAAGATATTGTCTTGGTTGCAGGTAAAGGTCACGAAACCACCCAAGAAATCAATGGTAAGAAATTTGATTTCTCTGACCAGGAGCATATTCGCTTGGCTGCTGGAGGTATCGCTTGATGTCAGCCATAACAACACTTTCTCAAGTGCACGCCATGTTACCTGGTAGCGCACTGCTAAATATCTCAGCACAAGATGCCCAGTCAGTAAATATTTCAAGGATTGGAACGGATAGTCGTCAGATTGACTCTAAAGAGTTGTTTATAGCTTTGGCAGGTGAGCGATTTGATGCGCATGACTTTTTATCAGATGTTGCTAAGGCTGGAGCAGCAGGAGTGCTCATAAGCAATAGGGACAGCTGCCCTACAAATTTACCTGCTATTTTCGTTAACGATACTCGTGTAGGCCTAGGAGCCCTAGCAAAAGCCTGGCGTGCCAAACATCCTATTCCATTGGCTTTAGTGACTGGTAGTAATGGAAAGACGACCGTTAAAGAAATGATTGCCTCTATTTTTAGAGCGGTAGTTGGAGAAGCGCATACCTTGGTTACTAAAGGTAATCTGAATAATGACATTGGTTTACCGCTAACCTTATTAAAGCTGCGTTCGACTGATCGGCTTGCCGTAGTTGAGTTAGGCATGAATCATCCAGGTGAAACTGCGGAGCTAGCTAATATTGCACAGGCAAATATTGCCTTGATTAATAATGCACAGCGTGAGCATCAAGAGTTTATGGCTACTGTAGCTGCAGTAGCACAAGAGCATTCCGATGCGATTCGTGCTTTAACAAAAGATGGTATTGCAATATTCCCTGCAGACTCTGACTTTGCTGGCGTTTGGCTTGAAGCTACTGCAGGACGAAAGGTGATCGACTTTATTCTGTTGTCTAGTCAGTCAACATTAAGAGCTGCAGTGATGGGGCGTCTGTTAAGTAACGGCCACCTTCAAGTGCAAACAGATTCAGGCTCTATTGAGGTTCAATTAAATACCTTGGGTAGTCACAATGCACGTAATGCATTAGCAGCCAGCGCTGTTGCTATAGCTGCCGGGATCAGCCTTGAGAAAATTAAGGAAGGCCTTGAAGCATTCTCGCCGGTAAATGGGCGCATGCAAGCAAAGAAGATTGATCCTAACCATACCTTAATTGATGACAGCTACAACGCTAATCCAGATTCAGTGAGGGCGGCAATTGATGCACTAAAGCAGTCAGGCAATATATCTTGGTTGGTTTTAGGTGACATGGGCGAAGTTGGCAATCAAGGGCCTGAGTTTCATCGCGAGGTTGGCGCCTACGCTGCTGAGCAGGGAGTTACTAAATTATTTGCTTTAGGTGAGCAGTGTCAATTTGCTATTCAAGGATTTAATGATTTTAAGAAGAATGAGGCATCTAGCGCTAGCGCAAAACATTTTTCTGAGATGGATAGTCTGATTTTGCAGTTGAGGGATGCCTTACATGCTCAATCCACTGGAAGTAATGAGCATTTAAATATTTTGGTTAAAGGTTCACGTTTTATGCGTATGGAGCGTGTAGTGCAAGCCTTGTTAGAGGAGGCTAAAACATGCTCTTAATCTTGGCCCAATGGCTGCAGGATGATTTTGGATTCTTCCGAGTCTTTAGCTACATCACCTTTAGAGCGGTAATGGCAACTCTTACCGCCTTGTTAATTGGCTTGGCTGCCGGCCCATGGGTCATTCGTAAATTGGCTGCCTTGAAAATGGGTCAAGCTGTACGTACTGATGGACCACAAACCCATTTAGTCAAGTCAGGCACTCCAACAATGGGTGGAGTTTTAATCTTGATTGGTATTTTTGTTTCTTGCATGTTGTGGGCAGATTTAAGCAATCGTTTTATTTGGATTGTGATGATTGTCACTTTCGGATTTGGTGCAATTGGCTGGGTAGATGACTATCGTAAGGTTGCCCACAAAGACCCTAAGGGAATGGCTTCTAGAGAAAAATTCCTTTGGCAAACTTTGATTGGTTTATTTGCAGCGATCTATTTAGCATTCTCAGTATCGGAAGTAAACAACCTTAAAGTGCTCCAACTTTTCTATGAATGGCTTAGGAGTGGTTTTGCTTTGGATCTTCCAGCAAAAACCAACTTGCTATTGCCATTCATTAAAGAGGTTAGTTATCCACTTGGGATGATGGGCTTCATCATCTTGAGTTACTTGGTGATTGTTGGTAGTAGTAATGCGGTGAATCTGACCGATGGCCTCGATGGTTTGGTAATCATGCCTGTCATATTGGTGGGCGCTGCATTGGGCGCATTTGCGTATGTGATGGGTAATGCAATCTATGCCAAATATTTATTGTTCCCCTATATCCCGGGTGCCGGTGAGTTATTGATCTTTTGTGGTGCCATGGGTGGAGCGGGTTTAGCTTTTCTTTGGTACAACGCCCATCCAGCACAAGTCTTTATGGGCGATGTTGGAGCACTTGCTCTGGGTGGAGCACTTGGAACTGTCGCAGTAATTGTGCGTCAAGAGATTGTGCTCTTTGTGATGGGCGGAGTATTTGTTGCAGAAACTGTTTCAGTAATACTGCAAGTGTTTTGGTTCAAATTAACCAAAAAATATTTTGGTGAAGGCCGCCGTATTTTCCGTATGGCTCCACTACATCATCATTTTGAACTAGGTGGCTGGAAAGAGACGCAAGTAGTTGTTCGTTTCTGGATTATCACCATCTTATTGGTATTAATTGGCTTATCTAGCCTGAAATTACGGTGAGCCCAAAAATAAATATGCTGAAATTAGAAAATACTTTTGCTAATCCTACTATGGTAGGTGATACAGGCTATCAAGCCCCACACCGATTTTTGATTATGGGACTAGGTGAGTCCGGCGTTGCTATGGCTAAGTGGTGCCTGCTTAATGGAGCCACCGTTCGTTTGATAGATACGCGTGATCAATCTCAATTTTCCGAGCGCCAGAATGCTTGGCTTGGTGAATTAAAAATTGCTGGATTGAAAGATATTCAGTTTGGACCATTGAGTGATACGCTATTGACCGATATTGATGTTATTGGCATCAGCCCAGGTTTATCCCCACTTCAAGAGCCAACTCAATCATTCTTGGAGAAGGCTAGAAAAGCCAGGATTGATGTTTGGAGCGAGATCGAATTTTTTGCGCGTGCAATTGCCAGTTTGGATCGTATCGCACAAGTAAATCATTCTAGTTATTCATCAGCAGTGTTGGCTATTACTGGTACCAATGGAAAAACAACTACCACTGCCTTAACAGGAAAACTCTGCGAGCGAGCTGGTAAGAAGGTTGCGGTAGCGGGAAATATTAGCCCTGCAGCATTAGACAAGCTGATGGCCTGCCTCAATGAGTCTGACCAAATTGAAGACATGCCCGATATCTGGGTACTTGAATTATCTAGCTTCCAATTGGTTTACACAAATAGTCTCAACGCAACTGCAGCTACTGTTCTCAATGTCACCCAAGATCATTTAGATTGGCATGGTGATATGCATGCGTACGCAGATGCAAAAGGAAAAATATTTGGTGCGGATACTATTTGCGTCTTAAATCGCGATGATTCTGTAGTGATGAACTTACTTTCTGATGATCAAAAAGCAGAAAAGTCGATTGTGACTTTTGGTTCTAATAGCCCCGATGAGCAGGGCGCTTTTGGTATCGAGCATGACTTAAGAGCAGGCGGAATTGATTGGCTAGTATGGGCAGAGCTAGATGAAGATGTTGAGCCAAAGCCCAAGCGCCGGCGTAAATCAACTGCTATTGAAGAAGATGGGCCGTTGCGCTTGAAGCGTTTGATTCCAGCTGACGCACTCAGAATTCGTGGACGACATAACGCATTAAATGCTTTGGCTGCGCTTGCATTGGCTAGATCGGCAAATTTGCCAATGAATGTTCTCTTGCATGGTCTGCGTGACTATCACGGCGAG
>Ga0209085_1000304_pt1 | contig 36826 bp, 38 predicted proteins | sample C_131016_EF_Meta_FD_187310 | JGI IMG/M metagenome (GOLD analysis project Ga0209085, IMG submission 187310) | Freshwater microbial communities from Lake Croche, Canada to study carbon cycling - C_131016_EF_MetaG (SPAdes) (version 2) | ecosystem: Environmental > Aquatic > Freshwater > Lake...
CCGCGAGCGACAAACCCCGTCCGCGCAGCGCAGACAAGCCCTCGGTCACGTTGGCAGCGTTGAGTCCACCAGACAAGACGAGGTGAGCGTTGACGTTTTGTGGAAGCTGTGACCAATTGAAAGTTTTCCCGCCTCCGCCATAACCCTCGACATGGGCATCGAGCAACAGGGCGTGGGCATTTAGATAATCGTGCGCGTATTTTAAGAGATCAAAGGGCTGCTGGCCTGCAGGGGTTTCTAGCGGTATGCGGGCGGCTCGCATCCACCTTCTACCTTGGGCATCTGCTATGTGTTGGCAGGCTTCAGGTGTTTCGTCACCATGGAACTGCAACCAAGCGCCGGGCACTTGCGCGCAGGCATAGGAGATTTCATCAGCACTGGCATTTACAAACAGCAATACCGGCGTAACAAAAGCAGGCAAACGCTTAGCTAATGTTGCCGCGCGCTCTGCAGTAACAGCCCTTGCGCTGGGCGCGTAGAGGACAAAACCCACTGCATCCACGCCAGCTTTCACGCAAGCGTCCACGTCTTGCTCACGGGTGAGTCCACAAATTTTGATACGGGTGCGTGTCATGGCAATCCATCATACGCAGGGGTTTGGCTTGGCAAGCCCCAGTGCGACGCATACACAGGCCCTAGAAAATACAAACCATCGGGGCTGAAAGTTGGGGCAGCAGCGTTACGGTCTTTCGCGATGAGAACTTCTGCCATCCAATGCGAAGGTTGCTCTCCCGTGCCGACTTTGACGAAGCAGCCCATCAGATTGCGAATCATGTGGTGCAAAAACGCATTGGCTTCAAATTCAAAACGCCAATAGGCCGAATCGGGCGAGGTACTTTTACGGCTAATGTCTATGCGTGTCATTTTTTTAACGGGACTCAAAGCCTGACAACTCGAAGCGCGAAACGATGTGAAATCGTGTTCACCGATTAAATGCTGCGCTGCTTCTTGCATGCTTTTCAGTTCAAGCGGGCGATAGACCCAACCCACGCGACCGGCTTCCACGCTTGGACGCACCGCCGACTCCAGCAGCACATATATATAGCGGCGTGCAATCGCACTGCCTCTGCAGTGGAAGGTGTCTGGCACTTCGCGAACCCATTGCACCGCAATGTCATCTGGCAAAAATGAATTCGTGCCCCTTACCCAAGAATACACATCACGCGTGAGTTCTGTGTCAAAGTGCACGACTTGCATCAGGCCATGCACACCCGTATCCGTGCGGCCAGCGCAATGGGTAGAAATCGATGTTTGGGTGAATTTTTGCAAGGCGTCTTCAAAACGGTCTTGCACCGTGCGGCCAGATAGTTGGCTCTGCCACCCTTCGTAGGCCCGGCCGTTGTAGCTCAGGCCCATCGCCAAGCGCATGGCTTAGCCTCGTTCAGCAAGCCACTGCAAAGCGCGGGCTTGGGTCTCGCCAAAGGCTTCGTGCGCCACCTCTTCCATCAGTGCGCGGCTGGTGTGCAACTGGCCCAGGTTCCACAACTCATCGGCTAAGTCGATGCGCACTTGGAAAGGGTCGTTGCTATTGCCAGAGTCTAAATTGAGGGAGATATCTGGAATGGATGGGGTGAAGCGAGGGGCAGGGTCTGAAGCTGGAGCTGGAGCTGTGTAGTTTTCTTCGTAGTGAGGGGCTAGTGGGTCACCGTCAAATGAAGAGTGAGCGCCCTCATCGTGCTGAGGCGCTTCTTGGTAAGTGTTTGAGGGGATAAACGGTTGCCGGTTGCTGCCTTCAGGCAAATCGAGATTGAACTTGACGTTCAAAGGGGGGAGACCTTCAATGTCTTGGTCGTTATTCAAGCGACGTGCGCGTTTGACCCACAAGGCAATCAGCACTAAGAACGCAATCAGAGCACCCGCACCCACCGGCGCCAAAGTGTGGCTGGTGAGGTTGTCTAGCCATGGCAGAGATTTTTTGTTCTTGGGTACAGGAGCGCTCACAGGCACCTCACCAGAAGCCGCCTCAGAGGCGGTGGCACTGGCGATTTTGCTGAGCTCTGCTACGTTGCGACCGATTTCAGCAGCACGGCTAGCAACTTCTTGGGCTTCGCGTTGGCGGGCGATTTTTTCTTCTTCGTTACCTTTGGAGGGCTTTGAGAGCGTTAGCTTGTCTTGCGGGCCCTTGGCCTTGCTGTTGTCGAGCTGGGCGGAGAGTTTGCCGGAAGTGTCTCTACTGGCCTGAGGTGCGTTGCCGCCAGGTGCGCGGTTGGCAAGTTCAGCGCGGTAGTCATCAAACTCTTTGGCTTGAATTTGGATTTGTTTGCGTGCGTCTTCCTTAGACACCTCGGCCGCTTGTTTGGCAGTGGGCATGGAAATGACAGCGCCGGCTTTGAGGCGGTTCACATTTGAAGCCACAAAAGCATCTGGGTTGCTACGCAACATAGCCACAAGCATTTGGTCTAAGGAGACGCGGCCATCTAGTTTGGTGACAGCAATTTCACTGGCGGTATCCCCGCGTTCAATCACTAGTTTGTCTGAGTCAGTGCTAGCGCCAGCGCTGATAACGGGCATGCTGGCTTTTGGCTCAGCCTTGGCATCTGCCTTGGTATCAGATAGCGCAACACTGAATTTTTTGATCAACCGGCCGGTTGACCAGCGCAATTCAATGAGCAAATCTATAAAGTTGTTGCTGACAGCTTTGTCTGAGCTGAGTTTGATGTAATAGCGGCCGCCGTCTCGGCGCATCAATTCCACATTGATGTCCAGGGGCGTGCCATTGATATTGGGAAACTCAACTTGGGTAACTTTGTAAATATCGGCAGACGCCATGCCAGCGCGCAACTCAATTTGCTCTTGCACAGAAATGTCATTTAGATCGATCTCAGCCAGTAATGGCTCACCTTTTTTAGACTGCACCACCGGACTAAAGAAGCTCATGGCCCAGCCAGAACTCACAAAAGCCAGACTTAGCGCGGCCCCGAGCGCTATTTGACGGAATAAGCGGGGCGTGGCGCGGTGTGCAAAGTTCATGGGCAAGATATTAACGGGTTTTTCAGCGCTCTAACAAAATGCGCAACATGCGACGCAGAGGCTCTGCCGCACCCCACAGAAGCTGATCGCCCACCGTGAAAGCGCCCAAATAGTCGTTACCCATTGCTAACTTGTGTAAACGACCGACCGGCACCGTCATGGTGCCAGTGACGGCGGCAGGTGTGAGTTCACGTTCGCTAATTTCACGCACGTTGGGCACCACTTTGACCCAGTCATTGGCTTGGGCCAAGATGCTTTCGATCTCGTCCATTGGCACGTCTTTTTTGAGTTTGACGGTTAGACCTTGTGAATGGCAACGCATCGAGCTGATACGCACACAAATGCCGTCAATCGGAATGCTGCCAGCGCTTCTAAATGCAGGGTTGCCCAAAATTTTGTTGCATTCGGCACCGCCCTTCCATTCTTCTTTGCTCTGGCCGTGTTCGACGGGAACATCGATCCAAGGTATCAAGCTGCCAGCCAACGGTGTATTGCGGAAGTTTTGAGTCGGAAAGCTAGGGTCGCGCAAGGCGGCCGCGACTTTGCGGTCAATATCCAAAATGGCCGAAGCTGGGTTGGCCAAGTCGTCTTTGACCGCGGCATGCAATGCGCCCATTTGAGACAGCAGTTCACGCATGTTTTGGGCGCCAGCGCCAGAGGCCGCTTGGTAAGTCATAGCGCTAATCCATTCGACCAATCCGTTTTTTAACAAGCCGCCCATGGCCATCAACATCAAACTCACCGTGCAGTTGCCGCCGACCCAAACTTTGCCGCCTTTGGACAAGGCTGAATTGATCACGTCGCGGTTCACTGGATCCAAGATGATGACCGCCTCGTTGTCCATGCGCAGGGCAGAGGCGGCGTCGATCCAATGGCCATTCCAACCAGCGGCGCGCAGTTTGGGGTAAACCTCTTTGGTGTAGTCGCCGCCTTGCGCGGTCAGGATGATGTCGCAATTAGCCAGCGTTTGAATGTCATTGGCGTCATGGAGGGTAGTTTCATTTTTCGCCATGGCGGGCGCTTTGCCGCCGGCATTAGAGGTGGAAAAGAAAATAGGTTCGATCAAATCGAAGTCTTTTTCTTGCAGCATGCGGTCGATCAAAACCGATCCGACCATGCCGCGCCAGCCTACTAAACCTACTAAATTACCCATCACATCGCCTTTTTTCAAAAATTGTAGTCTCTAGCCCAAAGCCTTCACTACCGCATCACCCATTTGAGAAGTGCCCACCTTGGTAGTGCCTTCGCTATAAATATCCGTAGTGCGCAGACCTGAGGCCAACACTTTCTTCACAGCAGTTTCAATACGGTCTGCAGCCTGTGCTTGGTTCAGGGAGAAGCGCAACATCATGGCGGCGCTCAAGATGGTGGCCAACGGATTGGCAACGCCTTTGCCCGCGATATCAGGCGCACTGCCGTGGCTGGGTTCGTAGAGACCTTGGTTTTTGCTGTTCAAACTAGCAGAAGGCAGCATGCCAATAGAGCCCGTGAGCATGGACGCTTCGTCGCTCAAGATATCGCCAAACATATTGCCAGTCACCACCACGTCAAAACGCTTTGGCTCTTTGACCAATTGCATCGCAGCGTTGTCGACATACATGTGGTCCAAGGCGATGTCGGGATACTGCTTACCCACTTCACTCACCACATCTTTCCAGAACTGGAAGGTTTCGAGCACATTGGCTTTGTCCACACTCGTCACACGCCCCTCGGTGCCAGCCGCTTTGCGTTTGCGTGCTGCTTGGAAAGCGACATGGGCAATACGCTCTATCTCAGGCTTGCTGTAGCGCATGGTGTCAAACGCTTCTTCAGCGCCCGGGAAGTGTCCGTCGGTTGCGACACGACGACCACGTGGTTGGCCAAAGTAAATATCGCCCGTGAGTTCGCGGATGATCAAAATATCCAAACCGGCGATGAGCGCTGGCTTCAAGCTCGATGCATCGACCAACTGCTCGTAGCAAATCGCTGGACGGAAGTTGGCAAAAAGCCCCATGTTTTTGCGCAATCCCAAGATCGCTTGCTCTGGGCGCAAAGGACGGTCTAAGGTGTCGTATTTCCAGTCGCCTACGGCACCGAACAAAACGGCGTCAGACGCCATGGCCAACTTCAAGGTGGGCTCTGGCAAAGGATGGCCGTGCGCGTCGTACGCTGCGCCACCTACCAAAGCGGTTTCACTCTCAAAATTGAGGTCTAGCGCATGCAAGACTTTGACCGCTTCGGCCACGATTTCAGTACCAATGCCGTCACCCGGCAAGATTGCGATTTTCATAATGAAGGGTAGTTAGAAATTAGAGGGTGTGCGCCAACCAAGGCTTGGTCGCCAAGCGCTCGGCTTCAAAGGCTTTGATTTTGTCGGCTTGGCGTAGGGTCAAACCGATATCGTCAAAACCGTTGATCAGACAAAACTTGCGGAAGGCTTGCACCTCAAACGGGATTTCTTCGCCTTGTGCTCGCACAACGACCTGCCTATCCAAATCAATCGTGAGTTCGTATCCAGGAAACGCCAAGGCTTCGTTGAACAACAAGTCCATCGTCGCTTCAGGCAACACGATAGGCAACAAGCCGTTTTTAAAACTGTTGTTAAAAAATATATCGGCAAAGCTCGGAGCCAATACGGCCCTAAAACCAAATTGGTCTAGCGCCCAAGGCGCGTGTTCACGGGAAGAGCCGCAACCAAAATTTTTGCGGGCAATCAAAATTGACGCGCCAGCGTAGCGGGCTTGGTTTAGCACGAAGTCTGGATTGGGTTTGCGACTTGCGGGGTCTTGGCCAGGTTCGCCATGGTCGAGGTAACGCCATGCGTCAAACAAGTTAGGACCAAAGCCTGTTTTTTTGATCGACTTTAAAAATTGTTTAGGGATGATCGCGTCGGTGTCGACGTTTTCGCGATCCATTGGGGCCACGAGGCCTTTGTGTATGGTGAATTTCTGCATGTCTTATGGCCTTTAAGCGAATTTACGCACGTCAACAAAATGCCCGTGGACGGCAGCAGCAGCAGCCATAGCAGGACTGACCAAATGGGTACGTCCGCCATTACCTTGCCGGCCTTCGAAATTGCGGTTGCTAGTAGAAGCGCAACGCTCTCCGGGCTCTAAACGATCGGCATTCATGGCCAAACACATGGAGCATCCGGGTTCGCGCCACTCAAACCCAGCGGCTTTGAAAATCTCGTGCAAACCTTCACGCTCGGCTTGTTCTTTGACCAAGCCTGAACCAGGAACCACCATCGCTAGCTTGATGTTTTTAGCGACTTTTAGGCCGAGTTTTTTCACTACAGCCGCAGCTTCGCGCATGTCTTCGATGCGGCTGTTGGTGCATGAACCAATGAACACTTTGTCGACAAACAAATCGTTCAAAGCTTTGCCGGGTTCTAAGCCCATATAGGTCAAGGCGCGCTCAATGGCAGTGCGCTTGTTAGCGTCTTTTTCTTTGTCGGGGTCAGGCACGCGACCGTCGATGGATAAGACCATTTCAGGTGAGGTGCCCCATGTGACTTGGGGCAATATGTCAGCAGCATTCAACTCGACCGTCGCATCAAACTTAGCATCTGCATCGGAGTGCAAGGTTTTCCAATACGCCACGGCTTGGTCCCACTCGGCACCGCCTACAAACTTGCCTGTCGCCTTGTCCGTGCCGGGAGAAAGCAAACGTCCTTTGACGTACTCGATAGTTTTGTCGTCAACCGCCACCAAACCAGCACGCGCCCCGCCTTCTATGGCCATATTGCACAGCGTCATACGGCCTTCCATGCTTAGGCTACGAATCGCAGCGCCTGCGAACTCGATGGTGTAGCCCGTGCCGCCCGCAGTGCCGATCTTGCCAATGATGGCAAGCACGATGTCTTTGGCAGTGACGCCTTTGTGCATAGTGCCTTCGACCGACACGCGCATGTTTTTGGCTTTTTTAGCTAGCAGGGTTTGTGTCGCCATCACATGCTCGACCTCTGAAGTGCCGATACCGTGTGCCAACGCGCCAAAAGCGCCGTGGGTAGATGTGTGGCTGTCGCCGCACACCACGGTCATACCCGGCAAAGTGGCACCGTTTTCAGGGCCAATCACATGCACGATGCCTTGGCGTTTAGACAGGAATGGGAAAAACGCAGCAGCACCAAATTCTTTGATGTTGGCGTCCAAAGTAGTCACTTGTTCTTTGCTGATGGGGTCGGTAATGCCGTCGTAACCCAACTCCCAGCCAGTGGTGGGTGTGTTGTGATCCGCAGTGGCAACGATGGAACTGACGCGCCAAACTTTGCGTCCGGCTTGGCGAATGCCTTCGAAAGCTTGGGGGCTGGTGACCTCGTGCACCAGATGGCGGTCTATGTACAGGATGGCAGTGCCGTCTTCTTCGGTGTGGACGACGTGTTCGTCCCAAATCTTGTCATACAGGGTGCGGGGCATGGGGTCTTCCTCGTGAGCAACTTCCCATTTTACGCGGGAGGATTGCGCTAGCACTAACTAGCAGAGCTTCTAAGTCACTTGCGTTTTTGCAGTTCTAGGCAACAACTGCCGCCAAGACCAATTATTTGCCCGCACCGTTAGCCAACTTAAGCTGAGCAGCAAAGTTCCACCGTGTAAGGTGAATAAAAACACCAACCACTGGATCTTGCCGTCGTTCACCAAAGCTTGTCCGAGGTTGATGAAGTTGGTGTAGGTCAAAAACATCAGCATCGCCAACGCCAAGTTGCCGCCGCGTCCCACGCGTGGGTTGGCGCTGGTAATGGCCAAGGCAATCACCATCAGGTTAAAGGTGGACGCAATCAGGCCGACGCGCCAACTGAACTCGCCCATGTTGGAAGGCGTAGGGTTTTGCAGCAAAACGACGGTGGGGATGGACCGTGTGGAGGGTAGGGCGATGGTTTCGCTGTCTTCATCGGTACGTGTTCCGTAGACTTTGAATTCGCTGACCTTCATCTCTACTTGTCCAAGTCCTTGTTCTACACGCTGGCCAGTCTCCAGCATCAAGAACCGGTCTTCGCCGATCATCTCAATCTGTCCACTGTGCGATGAGGTCATAGATTGTTTGCCGTGGTCAGTGGCCGAAATAAAAACATTCTTTCCCTGCTTGTTTTGCACGCTCGATTTGTCGATAAAAAACACCCGCAAACCATTCGCTGATTCTTGAAATTGTCCAGGGGCAACACGTTCTAAATCACCGCGTCGCTCAAAGCGTTCTTTCAAATCGGTGGTTTGTCTGTTGGACCAGGGCCAAACAAAAATCACCAGCACAAAAACAACAATTAACGTGGGCCAAGTGAACTGAATGATGGGGCGCACAAACGACCACATGCTTTGCCCACTCGAGAGCCAAATCACCATTTCGCTTTCCATATACATGCGCGAAATCGTGCCTACGGTAGCAATAAACAAACTCAGCGTGAGTACCGTGGGCATCTGGCCAATCAAGTTGTAACCCATGATCAAACCGATTTCGGTCGGATTGACCTTGCCCGCTGAAGCTTGACCCAAGATGCGGATCAATATCATCGTCATCACAATCGTGACCAACACCACCAAGGTGGCGCCAAAACTACGGGCCAGCTCTTTGCGAAGTGATTTTTGAAACAACATACGGGCGTGGCTGATTAAGGGGTAATCCACCAAGCAGTGAAATGAAAAGCGCCATCGGGCAATTTATCAGCGTCGATTCGTCTTGCAAATTGCGCATGCGGATAATGCGCTAACACCTCGGCTTGGCTAGCTTGCGTCACCAAAAGTACGCGTTGTTGAGGGGTCTTAGTCAAAGGAAAACGTTGTTCAAAATGGTTTTGTGGCGAGTCGCTACGTTGCCACCCAAGGGCGGCACCAGCAGGCAAGTGTAGAACCGCTTGTCCGATTGACAACATGCCCCTGTCGTCTGATGCAATTCGCCATTCTTCTTGTGGCATGGCCTCTGTCAGCGTGCTCTTGACCGCGTCAATGGTATCTGGCCAATTACGCAGTGCCCAATAGGGGTCTGTATGCGCGGAAGGGGTGATCCCCAAAGGTTTAGCGACTAAGGTTTCAAAATGGTAAAGAACCGCACCAAGAACCAAATTCATCACCAAGGTTAGTGCCAATGCGGGTTTGCCAAAAAACCCTTTTCGAGTCCATAAAAACACCACACTAGCCACTGTCAAAGCCACATAAGCAGGCGACGCCCAATTAGCATGGGCGCGTGCGAGCAATGCCTGAGCAGATATCACTAACAACATAGGCAACGTAAAACAAAACAACAACCATGCGTCTGCATGGGTGCGCCACTCTTTGCGAGTCAACCACATCGCAAACGCAATTACTAAAAACGGTCCTCCGACAACTAGTTGCGCGGCTTCAAACTCTAATAAAGACTGCCAGTTCAATCCGTAGCCATTACCCCCATGCGAAATACCAGCCGTATGAGAAAACGTTGGCATCTGGTTCGCCAAATTCCAAGCAATATTCGGAGCGAAGACGATCAATGCCACGAATGCACTGAGGTAGGCCCAAGGTTTCTTAAATTGCGCACGCCATTGCGGATGCAAAAGCGTTAGCACGATAGACAGGCCAATCACCGCCATCGAGTACTTGGCCAACATACCAAGCCCTGTAAAGATACCTAAAACAACCCAAGCCCACTGTTTGCCATGCAGCGCTTCTAACAAACTCCACATCGCAGCGGCCCAGCACAACAAAAGCAAGGCATCTGTTGTTGCAGCAATGCCGTAAAACATACCCAAAGGTAAGGTGGCAAACAAAACGGCTGCACATGCAGCAGCCCATGCATTTTTAGCGATGCGCCATGTCAACAGCCCCACGATAGCGCTGGTCATAGAGAAGCTCAGCAATGCAACGCTACGCACACAACCTGTTGACTCGCCACAAACCCACCGCGCAGCACCAATCGCCCATGCAATAAAAGGTGGCTTGGTCCAATAGCCCCAATCAGGGGTTTTAGACCACGCCACGTAATACGCTTCGTCGATGGAAAACGGCAATGCGCTCGCCACAAAAAAGCGCCAGACGGCAAGCGCTACAAGGCAGCAAACAGTTAAAGCAATGGCAGGGCGCGTAGCTTGCATCAAGTTAGCGGGGCAAATGCCACCCTTCATTCGCTGCAGGCATTGGCGTTTCACGCGCCAGGTAGGACTTGCTATTGCCCGATTCAAACAACACACGCACCAGCACCTCGGCCAAGATGCCAGTCGTCAACATTTGCACGCCAGCAATCACCAAGAAGAAGCCTCCAAATAACAAAGGTCGCGTACCAATGTCTTCGCCCAGATAAAACTTAACGAAAGAGAGATAGGTCAAGATGAAAGAGCCAGCACCCAATAAGCTCAAACCAATCCCGCCAAAAAAGTGTCCCGGCCTGGCCCGATAGCGCATAAAGAAATACACGAAAAACAAATCAAGCAAAACACGAAAGGTGCGTGAAATCCCGTATTTAGATACGCCATGGATACGTGGATGGTGCGTCACCACTTCTTGTGCGATGCGCTTGCTCGACGTCACGGTAGACAGCCAAGCAGGGATAAAACGGTGCATCTCGCCATACAAACGCACACGCTTTAAGGTGCTGGCGCGAAACACTTTGAGGCTACATCCATTGTCTTTGAGTGCGATGCCCGTCATGCGCGCGATCAATGCATTCGCAATTTGCGATGGAATCTTGCGCATCACCATATTGTCTTTACGATCTTTGCGCCAACCTGCGACTAAATCGAGTTCTTCGTTCAATAGTCTGGCCACCATGCGCGGGATATCGACGGGGTCATTTTGCAAGTCGCCGTCCATGGTCACGATCACATCTGCCCGTGCAGCGTCTATGCCCGCTTGCATGGCGGCAGTTTGTTTGAAGTTTCGTGCGAGTTCTACCAAACGTACAAATCCATTGCTTTGTTTGACGGCTAACTCAATCGCTTCGCGCGTGCCGTCGGTGCTGCCGTCGTCCACCAAGATCAATTCCCAAGGCCATGGATAGTCGCCTAAGCACTCTTCAACGCGTTTGACCAAAGGCGCCACATTCTCCATTTCGTTGTGCATAGGCACAACGATGGAGAGCGAATGGTCAGGCAATGGGGCAGTTGTAGACATAGAAGTAGATGGGTTCATGTATTGAGGCAGTTCATCAATGTATTTATGTAGAGATATCGGGTGGCGCTGAGGGTGTCAAGGCAGAAATAAATCCAGCAATGGCTGCGCAACTCAAAGCGCAGACAAGTACCACCAAGTGAACCATCAGTGCAGTGCGCAATCCTACCGACCATTCCACTCCCCAAGGCAACATGGCTGCGGCACTAGCGGCCTCATAGCTACCAATGCCTGCAACGCCTTGCAAAGGTGTCACAGCAGCCAGTTCAGCGCCAAAAGTCCCTGCCAAGCCTGTTTGAAATCCAACCTGTAGCAATGCTGCAAACAGCATCGCTTGCACACTGAGTTTAATTAGCCAATTGGCCAAAGTGACCCACCAGCCTTCTGGAGAATGCGCATTAGATTCAGCTAATGCTTGTCTAAATCCATTGATATATTTCCATGGCCATTGGGTGAAAGGACTTGGTGAGGCGGCGCGACTCCATTTGGCGAATAAAAAAGCGGCAACTACTAATGCGAAGCTCATCAATACACGCACAAGTAATTCAATATCTGCAAGCACCCAAATCCCCAACATCAGCACCACACAAGCATCTTGAATGCGCAACCAGAGAAGCGATGCAGTAGCCCGTGTGAGCGAAATATCAAACCGACGGTTGAGCAACCATGGAAACGCTGCTTCACCAGATCGAAATGGCATCACATTGACCGATGCGTTATGCCAAAGCACTACCTGCAATGCTGCACCAAAACGCATTTTTGGAAATTGCTTGAACTCGCGACACACGCGCCAACCACGTAATAAGTATGTGAGGACCAAGCCAAAGATTGCTAAGGTAACAAGCGTCCAAGGCAACGCTAAAAAATCTTGTGCAAGGCTTGCTGGCATCTCATGGGTGAACCACCAGGCCAAAAAGACACAGCTGGTGGTCAGAGCAAGTAAAATTTTGATTAGCCGCACTGCAAGATTTTACGAAATTAGTGCGATAGCCCTTAAATACAGCCACTTCTCCCCAAGAAAGCGTGCATTGAAGCTCACCCCTATCCCCCTGCCCACGATAGAACACCTCTTTAGGGCAGACCTTTTGTGCTTTGTGGGATGTGTCGCTTTCTTTGTAGCAGTGCCTAACGCAGATGTGTGGGTGAGCCAACAATTCTTCACACCAGAACTTGGCTTTACCTTTGACAAGCACCCCATCGTTTTGTTTTCTTACGCACTCTTTGCGCAGATGCATTTTTGGGTGATTGGTGCTTTGTTGGTTTATCTGGCTTGGTCTTTTGCTAGTGGTTCTACAAAAAAAGTTTTAGTGAACTTATTACACAGGCGAATGGCCATATTTTTATTGGTAGTCCTCTTCGTGGGTCCTGGCCTCATAGTCAATGGCATATGGAAAGAACACTGGGGGCGGGCTAGACCACTTGAAGTGCAAAGCTTTGGTGGCGAGCGCCTGTACTCCCCTCCCATGCAACCTGCCCAAGAGTGCGATACCAATTGTTCTTTTGTCAGTGGCCATGCTGCCATGGGTTTTTATTGGCTCAGTTTGGCTTGGGTGTTAAAGCGCCGTTATTGGCTTTTAGTGGGTTTGGTATTGGGTTCTTTTGTAGGCTTGGGCCGTATCTTGCAAGGCAACCATTTTTTGAGTGACATCGTGTTCTCTTTTTGGACGGTGTATTTTTCGGCCTGTGTCATTGCAACTTGTTTTGGCCTGCACTTTCAAAAGAAAGAAGCCCCATGAAAATCATCCTGACGGGTGCCGCCGGCTTTATCGGCATGCACACCACCCAAAAACTTCTTGCGCGTGGTGACGAGGTGCTTGGTGTCGATAGCCTCAACACCTATTACGACCCTGCACTCAAACAAGACCGCTTAGCCGAATTACAAAAAGCAAGTAACTTTCAGTTCGCCAACTTAGACTTATCTGACGCAGCCAAGACACAAGCATTTTTTGAAAACTTCAAACCGCAACGCGTCATTCACTTAGCCGCACAACCGGGAGTGCGTTATTCCTTGAGCCATCCACAAACCTGTTTGCAAAACAACATCATGGCGTTTGGCAATGTGTTGGAAGCTTGTCGTCAGCATGCGGTGGAGCATTTGGTGTTTGCCAGTTCGTCTAGTGTCTATGGTTCGAACACCAAGATGCCCTACGCGCCATCAGACCCAGTCGACCATCCTTTGAGTTTGTATGCGGCCAGTAAAAAAGCCAATGAATTGATGGCGCATACCTATAGCCATGTGTATGGCATGCCCGTCACGGGCTTGCGCTATTTCACGGTCTATGGCCCATGGGGGCGCCCTGATATGGCGCCGTGGTTGTTCACGCGTGCCATTTTGAAGGGCGAACCTATCAAAGTGTTTAACCACGGACAGATGACGCGCGACTTCACGTTTGTGGACGATATTGCCCAAGGCACTGTGCGCGCACTCGATTGCGTAGCTACGGCTTCAGACACGTTTTCTAAAGAGCAGCCGTTGCCAGATACCAGCCACGCACCGTATCGCATCCACAACATTGGCCATCAAACACCCGTGCCATTGATGGACTTTATTCATACCCTTGAAAACGCATTAGGTGTCAAAGCTGTTTTGAATTATTTACCCATGCAAGCGGGTGATGTGCCCAATACATCCGCTGATATGACAAGTTTGCAACACGTCACGGGTTACCAAGCGACGACCGATATTGCTGATGGTTTAGCGCAATGGGCCCATTGGTATCGCGAAACAGGGCATCGCTACCAAGCTTTTTAATTTTCCAGACAACGCACATTCAACGCGCTGTCATCAAATTTTCACGGTTTCGACTTTCTCACGTCATCTGTAAGCGAAAGAATTCTCCTGTTAACAAATGAATTCTCAAGCTTCCACACAAGGATGACACATGAAAGAACTGCCAAACCCCACAATGCCTTTGGCATTGATAGATATGCCTCGGGGGTCACTTCATCGACACGATTCTGAAAATCAAAAAAATAATCTCTCCAACCAAGCCCCATCCGCACGCCCCAGTCTGAGCGTTGAGTGGGCCAAGCACCAAGATGAGGTGCGCGAAGCGCAGCGCTTGCGTTACGACGTATTTGTCACTGAGATGGGCGCACGTCTCAAAGAGACTATTCCAAACCACGATATCGACCTGTTTGACGACTACTGCGAGCACTTGATAGTTCGTGACCAAACAACTAGCCAAGTGATTGGCACTTACCGCGTATTGACACCAGCGCAGGCCAAACGGATTGGCAGCACGTACTCAGATTTGGAATTTGATTTGACACGCTTGCGTACCTACCGTGAACGCATGGTGGAGTTGGGTCGCAGCTGTGTGCACCCTGAACATCGCCATGGTGGCGTGATCATGGCCTTGTGGGGCGCATTGGCTGAATTCATGGTGCGCAATAAGTTAGACGTGATGATCGGTTGCGCCAGTATTCCTATGTTGCACCAAGGCGTGGTCAGCGGCGAAGTGGCTGCAAGTATTTGGCACCAACTCAAGCAAACCCATTTGGCAGACATTGCGCACCAGGTCACGCCACGTCTTCCCTTGCCCGTTGAGCAGTGGGAAGTGAATGTGGCTTTTGAGCCGCCAGCCTTGATCAAAGGCTATTTGCGATTGGGCGCCAAAGTCTTGGGTGCTCCCGCTTGGGATCCAGACTTCAACACAGCAGATTTACCGATGTTGATGAAGATCCAAGATATGCCAACGCGCTACCGCAAACATTTCCTAGGTGCTTAATGCATTACAGATCCATCTTTATTTCCGATGTGCACTTAGGCACACCTGGTTGTCAAGCTGAAGAATTACTAGAATTTTTAAAAGAAAACGAAAGCGATTATTTGTATCTGGTCGGTGACATCATCGATGGATGGCAGTTACGCAGACGTTGGTTTTGGCCACAAGCGCACAACGACGTAGTGCAAAAGTTATTGCGCAGGGCGCGCAAAGGTTGCAAAGTGATTTATGTGCCTGGCAACCACGACGAATTCGCACGCGAATTCTTAAACCACCAATTTGGTGGCGTAGAAGTGGTCGAAGAGGCTATTCACCACACTGCGGATGGAAAACATCTGTGGGTCATCCATGGCGACTACTTTGACGCAGTCGTTCAGCAAGCCAAATGGTTGGCTTATGTAGGTGACTATCTCTATGAGTTCACGCTGAAAATGAATCGGTATTTGAATAATTTAAGAGGTCGTTTAGGTTTTCCGTATTGGTCTTTGTCTGCTTATCTCAAGCACAAAGTTAAAAAAGCCTTGAACTACATCACCGATTTTGAAGTGGCCGTTGCCCGTGAAGCCGCCAAGCATGGTTACCAAGGTGTGGTGTGCGGACACATTCACCGTGCAGAGATGCGTGAAATCGAAGGCGTTCTGTATTGCAATGATGGCGATTGGGTAGAAAGCCGAACAGCCTTGGTCGAGCACATGGATGGACGCTTAGAAATGATTCATTGGAAACCTGAGCTAGAAGCACAAACACAAGCTGCGTTGATACAAACCGCATGAAAATTGCATTGATAACGGATGCGTGGCAACCGCAAGTCAATGGGGTTGTCACCACTTTGGTAGAACTCGTCGCGCATCTTGAGGAAGCCGGACACACCCTCCATGTGATTCAGCCCAATTTGTTTAAGACAAGACCTTGCCCAGGTTATGCGGGCATAGATTTGGCAGTACGTCCATTCAAGCAGTTACGCGAATTGATGGATGAATTTCAGCCCGAAGCAATCCATATTGCGACCGAAGGTCCATTAGGTTGGGCGGCACGCAAATACTGCTTACAAAGAAAGTTACCATTCACGACGGCTTTTCACACACGGTTTCCAGAGGTACTTCAAGCTGCATTGCGTTTGCCTTTGTTCTTAGGGTATGCCTTGTTTAGGTATTTCCATGCGCCTTCTGCTGGGGTCATGGTGCCGACCCAAGGCGTGAAGCGATTGTTAGAAAAGCGCGGTTTTAAAAACTTACGCCAATGGACGCATGGTGTTGATCTGGGATTGTTCCAATACGCATCGCACCCCGTGGAGCACGAGTATTTCAACGGCTTAGAAAGACCGATTGCGCTGTATGTAGGACGTGTGTCCTATGAAAAAAACATCGCTAGCTTTTTATCGATGCCGTGGCAAGGTAGCAAGGTGGTGTGTGGCGTGGGACCTCTTGAAGCAGACTTAAAACAAAAATTCGATGGCGTGCGTTGGTTGGGGGTTTTGCCACGCGACGTGCTGTCAAAAGTCTATGCGGCTGCAGATGTATTTACTTTCCCAAGCCGCCATGAAACCTTTGGCTTGGTGATGTTGGAAGCCATGGCTTGTGGCACGCCTGTCGCCGCATATCCAGTAGACGGACCTCTAGAGGTGTTGCGCGATCCCTTACACGGCGACCATATCGATCAAAGACAGGGCGGTGTTTTGGGTGAAGACTTGTCGCAAGCCAGCCTTGCAGCTCTGAAAATTCCAAGGCAAGAAGCCTATGCGCAAGCACAAACCTTCAGTTGGAGAGAATCTACGCGTTTATTCGAGAGCCATTTGGTGCGATTGAGCCATTAGCGGCAACCAAGAGCCTGTTACTGACAGGTGAGCATTAAAGCGGGAGATAAGGCCTAACCAACTCCGCCAAAGCAGCAAGCCATATCCCCAAGCTGAGAACAATACTCAGTAAAACTGCCGCGCTACCCAAATCTTTGCAGCGTTTAGACAAGTCATGCCACTGCGGCCCGATGCGATCAATCGCAGACTCGAGTCCCGTGTTGAGTAATTCGACAATCAGCACGATCATCACCGAACCTGTTAGCAGTGCAATTTCCACCCAAGACTGTCCAATAAAAAAGGCCAGAGGAATCATCACAATGCACAAATAAGCCTCTTGTCTAAATGCTGGTTCATTCATGCCCGCTTTCAGACCTTGCAAGGAGTATCCAAAGGCGTGCACGATGCGATTGAGTCCACGTCTTTGTTTTTGAAGGTTGATGTGTTCGTTATTCACTAGGTAGATTTAATAAATAGGTTTGCGAGAGTGGGGCACTTTTTATGGGGTTTGCAGGCGGTACAAATGAAAACCTTGGTATATGCAAGACCTGTCTTTATTACCCAGTGCATCGGATTGTGCATGGTCTCTTACCCACTTGCCTTTTAGTAAACCAGTGAAACATTTTTCTACGGGTGACTCAACATTCGCGGATCTAAAAATAACCCTCGCGTCTGGCCGAGCGACGCGCGTTATTTCAGTCCATAAGGCAGTGATGTCTTCATGAGACATCCAATCTTGGGTATCTAATAAAACTGCGGCATCCAAGCTGTTGTGTTCCATGCGCGAAATGGCATCACGGATATTGCTTTGTTCTACGCTGATCTTGTGCGCATTGGCTTTCATGGCGTCGTAGTGTTCCCGCATCAAATAGGGTGGCAACGCACTATTTTCTGTATGGTCATAGCATCTGCCAAAAGCTTGCCAAGCAAAGTAGTTGTCTTTGGGCGTTGAAATAGTTGCCAGTCTTCTGGCGCGCGCTTTGATGATCGCTGCAATATCTTCTGGCGATTTTTCATAAAAAGCATGTTGCTGGCTTGGAGGAATACCTAGGTTGTAAAGTGCAAAAGGGCTGCTGATAAGTTTTGAGACCAAGCGCGAATCAAAAATTTTGGCGACTTTCTCGTCAAACCATTTCTCTTGTTCCTGCAAAGATTCCAAACGCAGCAATTCAGACAGGTTGACCTTGTGCAACTTAGCGCTCCAATGGAAGATGCCAATAATTTGTCCAAGCAAGCCATATTTATAAAAGCCTTTGGCAAACATTCGAATACGCCTAAAGCCAATTGGCCCGCCCTCCCAATACTGACGGCTATCTGCATCCAAGTTGGGAGCAATCAGGCTGTTGTAAATGCGAACATTGCTAGACGCGTGTGCAACGCCTAGAAATTGAAAATATTCTTCGTAATTAGGCAGTGCTTTGAGTGCAGCGATTTTGAGTTTGACCAGGGACACATGCGCATGGTTGAGGTCTACCGCAGTCACCTTTGCAGGACTGTGGATCAAATAAGAAAGTGCATTGCAGCCGCCCGATGCAACCGTGATCACATGGTCGTTACTTCCTAGTTGCAGTGCTTGCATATCTACAACCGGGTCTTCCCAGATCTGGGTGTAGACCAAGCGGCGAAACCACAGAGCGATGATTCGCTCTTTCAATGTCGACTTAGAACCATTGCCATAAACCGCCTTAGATCGCAGTTTTTTAGTAGTGGGTTTGGCAGTGTTTAGCGGGGTAATGGACTGAGAAATTTCCATTGTTTTCCTTCACAGCAACAACATTTTCATCATGCCTAGAAGAAATGAAAATTTAGTGAACCTTTAAAGTCAATCGTATGACTAGGTGGGTGTGTTGAATATGGCCTTACCCACTTGCAGATGCGTTCCTTCTTCCATACCGGCAGCAAAACTAAACCCTTTTGGAACAAACACCAAAATAGTAGATCCATGCTCAAACCAACCTAACTCTTGTCCTTTATCAAAATTCAGATCGCAGGCAAATATTTCGGCGCCTTTGTAGCGTGAATGAAATACGGTATCGATCCCGTGGATACGAATACTCGCTACCAAGATGGCGGCCACTGGCACTAAGGCGATACGGTATTTGCCATTTTGAATTTGCATATCTAAAAATGCGCGTTCATTTTTACAAAAGAGTTTTTCGACGCGTTTTAAGGCAATCGGGTTCACATTCCATGTGTCGCCACTGAAATAACGTATGTGCTTGATGGAGCCAGGGTAGGGCGCATGAAATCGGTGGTACATCGCCGATGTAATGCGTATCGTCATGAACAAACCGTCTTGCCATTCGGTTGCAGATTCATGGGGCCCTAGCAGTTCGGCAAGACTGTAGGGATAGCCCTTTGCTTGGTAAACCTGCCCATCCACAATTTGTCCCATCGCACCCACGATACCGTCACAAGGGCTCACAAATGCAGTTGCATTGCTGTCAATAGTTCTGGCGCCAGGTTGAAGTTCACGGATAAATAAATCATGCAAACTAGTGAACGCCTGTTTCTTGGCCTCAGACAAATCTATATCGGTGAAGAGCTTCCAAGCCGCGATAGAAACATCTCTAATCCAAGGGGTTTCAATTTTGCTAAACCATCCCATGAAATGCGTCAATGTCAGGCGGGGTATTCGGTTTGTTAAAAGAAAATTAATATCCTCTTGGCTAGATATTTTTCTAAAAATTTGTTGGATCGTCATAATTTCTTCATTGAAAAGTCATACAAATGAGGGGTAGGAGAATTTAACTTATGTTTCAAGATATTTCGGATGTCATGTTTGTGGCCTTGTATGTATTTTTGGGTGCGTGGCTAGTTCTGCGCATCAAACAAAGGCTGGAGCTTTCTTTGGCCAAGCAGCCCGGTTTGGGTGGCCATTTGCGTTGGGCCAAGCGCATCGCTGGTTGGTTGCCTAGCTATTCTTATTCGCAGGATGTGTGGTTCTCTACCGACCACGCACCGTCTGAAATTGCTAACTTGCGTAAATCTGCACTGACGACCTTGGGCAACAGAATGCGCGATAAAGCGCCGCTTACTTTGGCGCATACCCAAGAGGTCAAGCCCATGATCTCTGACTTGCAGTTCATCAGCCAATACCGTGTTCCCTTCCAATTCAAAGATGTCTTGTCTAAGTACATGCAGCTCGGTAGTTTTTGGAAATCGAGCGACGGTGTTTATTTGAATGACATGGACGGCAACCGCTACATCGACGTCACAGGTTCCTATGGCGTGAATTTGTTGGGACAAGATTTTTATAAAGAATGCGTAGAAGAAGGCGTTGCCCTGGTCAAAGACTTGGGCCCTGTCTTGGGTTCTTACCATCCCTGTGTTTTGGAAAACGTTCAGCGCTTGTGTGCCATCTCGAATAAAGACGAAGTGTCTTTCCACATGTCTGGCACCGAGGCCGTTATGCAAGCCGTGCGATTGGCCCGCTACCACACGGGCAAGCGCAAATTGGTGCGATTTGCGGGTGCGTACCACGGTTGGTGGGACGACGTGCAACCTGGCCCTGGCAATCCGATGCCTCCGTCGGACGACACCTTGACATTGCGCGACACGCACGCATCGACCTTGCGCGTATTGAACCACCGCAACGATATTGCTTGTGTGTTGATCAATCCTCTGCAGGGCTTGCATCCTAGCCAAGCGGCACCGACAGACTCGACCTTGGTCGATGGCAAGCGTTTCGCTAATTTTGATAGGCAAGCCTATACAGCGTGGTTGCAACAATTGCGCGAAGTTTGTACCCGCAAAGGTATCGCTTTGATATTTGATGAAGTCTTCTTGGGATTTCGATTGGCCAAGGGCGGAGCCCAAGCGTATTTTGGAATCGATGCAGATTTGGTCACTTACGGCAAGACACTGGGTGGCGGACTGCCAGTAGGTGTCATCTGCGGGAAAAAACAATGGATGAAGCGATTCAATGATGAAAAGCCAGTTCAGGTTTGTTTTGCGCGTGGCACATTCAATGCCAGCCCCTATGTGATGGGAAGCATGAACGTTTTCTTGAAGCGACTCGAGACGCCAGCGGTGCAAAGTTTGTATGACAACTTGGACGCTACTTGGGAAAGAAGACTCATTGAAATGAACCAACGACTGGCTGATGAAAAACTGCCAGTCCGAATGGCAGGAATGTCCACGGTTTGGACGGTCTTGTACCAAAAGCCAAGTCGGTATAACTGGTTGCTTCAATATTATTTGCGTGACCAAGGCATTGCTCTGAGCTGGATAGGAACGGGCCGCATGATATTTAGTTTGAATTTCACGCAAGCCGACTTCCAATCATTCGTAGAGCAATTTGTTCAAGCTGCCCACCACATGGAAAAAGACCAGTGGTGGTGGGTGCCTGAAGGTCAAACCAATCAAAAAGTCAGACGTGCAATTTTGAAAGAAGTGCTGAGAGAAAAGCTCACTTAAATTTAGTGGCTTTTCACGTGCACCATAGGATCGATTAACTCACCACGCATTACGTAGTAAAACGATTTGTAATACAACTTGATGTCGTGGAATGGGTCAGTGATGATTTTGAAAGCCCAAGCCAAACCGGCTTGGAGGTTTTCCTTAGCCCAGAGTTGCATGACACGAAAAACCAAACCTGCAATACCTAAAAATAACCAAGCAATACCTGTCATACGAATTGGTGTGTCTTCATAAGCTTCAGGAACAGCCCATGTTAGGTACTGTGGCATGAAGTAAGCGGTAACGGGAATCAAACCACAGACTGTGAGCAACACAACTTTGCGTTGTAAGTTGTAGCCTACTTTGATCTCTTCTTTGTGCTCATGCGTAGCTTGGTTGACTTCATCAAACCCTTTGGGTTCAAAAAAGAAGTGACCAATTTGGCGTGTAGTCATGGAAACCAGCCAAGCAATCAAGCCAGCCATTACGGGGTCGATGAATAAATAGACATACGAGACCAAAAATGAAATCGCGCTGATCAAATGGAGAGACTGGTTGATACGGCTGTGGTGGTAATAACGGTGGTCATCCCAGCGTTGGATTCTGAGAGTTTCGAAAAAATCTTGCATGTGGATCTCCTCTGGCAAGTGTTGGTAAGACTTGTGTGCTGACAAAGTTTTGTCGGCACTTCAAGTGCATGCCGAACTATGCGCAATCAAGATGAAAATTTGATGACACCTCATCTTTAAAAAGTCATATTTATTTCATCAAACTGTTGCAATCACAGGTCATAGTATTGAATATGAACGCTCTAGAAATCCGCCATTTGTATCCTGCAATAAATACTAAAACTCCCTTGCATATTGCTGTTGTAACGGAAACCTATCCACCTGACATCAATGGTGTGGCGCATACGCTTTCAAAAATTGTGCAAGCGCTGACATCGAACGGTCACACAGTCTGCTTAGTGCGTCCTCGCCATGCATTGCATGATTTTCCGAAAAACAAAGATAACTTTAGCGAATACTTGGTTCAAGGATTCCCCATTCCTTTCTATAAACAGTTGCGTATGGGCTTGCCCGCCAAAAAGGTCTTAACTCGGCTTTGGACAGAAGCGAGGCCGGATGTAGTGCACATCGCCACTGAAGGCCCCTTAGGATGGTCAGCATTGAAGGCGGCGCAAAGCCTCAACATCCCAGTGAGTACCGACTTTAGAACCAATTTCCACACCTATAGCGAACATTACGGCGTGGGTTGGTTGGGTGGAATCATCATGGGTTATTTGCGCAGATTTCATAACGCCGCAAACAGCACCATGGTGCCCACCAGCCAACTGCGCAACGAGTTGCTAAGCGCAGGCTTCGAGAAATTACACGTGGTTCAGCGCGGGGTAGACACACATGTGTTCTCACCCATGAAGCGTTCCAATGCCTTGCGAGCCGCATGGGGTGCTACAAAAGCCACCACCGTAGCGATATGTGTTTCACGCTTGGCTGCAGAGAAGAACCTCCACTTGGTCATACGCGCTTTCCATGCGCTCAAGCTCAAGCAACCTGACTCTAAATTGGTATTTGTTGGCGATGGTCCTATGCTGGAGCAGCTTAAATTGGATGCACCTGATGTCATATTTGCTGGATTTAGAACCGGCGAAGATTTAGCTACACACTACGCTAGCGCCGATATGTTTATGTTTGCCAGTTTGACTGAAACTTTTGGCAATGTAACGATTGAGGCCATGGCCAGTGGTTTACCGATTGTTGCTTTCAACCATGCTGCAGCTGGCGAAATTATTGAATCTGGCTTAAATGGGCTATTGGCAAATTCCAACGATGAAGCAGGCTTTATGGATGCCTCTATCCAACTGGGCCAAGATTCAAATATGCGCTCAATCTGTGCGCTTGGTGCCAGAGAGAAAGCGCTTCAATTCAGTTGGGAATCCATTGTGAAAAAGACGGAAGACGTTTTGTATGGCGTTTGCACCACCGAGAAATCAGTTCACTAGCTAGCTTTTTTCATTGGTTTTTTTAAGCGTAATCTTTCAATGTGTTTCAAGGACACATAGGTGAGAGCACCCACCAAGGCGGATCCCAGAAGAAATGAACCGTAGGCAATAGGCCAAGGCGTGCCTTCGGTCATCATTGAAAACTCAGACATGCCACCAATTCCAGCCAAGATATTGATGGGCATAAAGACAACGCTAAATACCGTCAGTTGGTTCACGCGCTTGTTCTGGTTGATATTGATGAAACCAATCGTGGCGTCCATCAAGAAGTTGATCTTGTCAAATAAAAAAGCAGTGTGGCTGTTGAGAGACTCAATATTGCGCAAAATTTGCTTGGAATCAGAAATCTGATCTGTGGTTAAAAGACGGCCGCGCATCAAAAAACTCAGAGCGCGTTGCGTATCCAAAATATTGCTACGAATGCGTCCGTTTTGGTCTTCTTCTTCAGCAATATCCGCAAGAATGCTGGCAGCTTCTTGGTCGGTAATTGCTTCGCTTAATACATGGCGTCCAACAACACCAAGCTTGACATAAATATTTTCTAGCGTGTCCGCAGATACCTCAACGTCGGCACCATACAAATCTAAAAGCAAATCAATGGAGTCTGATACGTATCCAGGTTGAGCAAGGGCACGACGTCTTTGTAATCTAAAAACTGGCAGCTCTTCATTACGGATTGAAAACAACATACCCTTGTGCAAGATAAAAGCAACCGGTACGCTTTTAGAGTTGCCATCTTGATCATGTAAGAAATTTGAATGCAGATGGATATCATCGTTTTCTTCAACTTGAAAACGTGCGCTGACCTCAAGATTGGTTGCTTCTAGTGGATCAGGCAGCTCGACTCCAAAATGTGAGCCTACGAACATGCGCTCAGCTTTTGTTGGATTGATCAAGTCAATCCATACAGGTTTAGCGCCTTCCAAATCGTTTCTGCCCAGGATGGGAATATTTCGAAGACGACCTTCTTGCAACTCGTAAACATTGATTTTGCTATTTTGAAAATCTGGTTGACGGTCACCCGCTAACTCAAAGCGCCTTTTGTCGCTCAACTCCCAAAGCAGATCATTTTCTCTTTCCTTTGGAATTCTCATCCAAAGTTTTAAAGCATCTGCCAGAGGTAACGCATCAAGGTGCCCACCTAGCTCGGTTGTGCTTTGCGTTGCAATGTAATTTTGAAGCTCTACGCTATGTTGTTTTTGAACCAGTGATTCAATCACTTCATGCTTTTGCATATTTTGATTTTGAACCATGCTTCCAATCAACTTTTGCTTATTTAAGATGCCGACCAACTGTTTTAGGGACATTCGAATGCCAAGTTATAGAAGCCTCTTAGCATTAAAAGGAGGCCAAATACATGATTAATTTGTCAATGTGCTGGCGTAGTAAGCCGCAGCAAAAGTTTTGGATTTACCCATATAGTGCCTGTCAATACGCCATTCTTTCAATACGTCGATGGCGAGATCAAATTCTTCAGGGGGCAGTTCGTATAAGTCTTTGATATGAAAATCATCGTTTGACTCCAGAGAGAGAATCAAGTGCGTGAGGATTTTGGCAAAAGGCGTGGTGATATCTTTTTCAATTATTTTTTCAGCTTTTTTGATGGCTCTCATGGGAGTCCTCTTGTAAGAAAATTAACGATTTATAGAGAAATAAATTCTTGGTGGACTCTGCGCGGATCGAACACGCGACCAAAGGATTAAGAGTTCTCTGCTCTACCAACTGAGCTAAAAACCCAAACACGAGATTATTTTCACACATTTTTTCAATTAAAAATGTAGTCGAAAAAAAACTTACTTTTTGAATTAACGCAGATCTACTTTAGATGCTTGTCTTGACTGACCTGATGTCTCTTTTTTTTCTCCAAAGTCCAGTGGTGGCAAATTTAGAGTTTTGCTTTTGACCTTGTTGTAACTTCTGATAGAGGTCGTGAGGAATTTCTTCTAATGAACTGGTTTGCTTTAAACAGAGATCAATTCCATCTAGGGCTTTCTCATAAGCATCTGACTTTGGGCTGAGATATTGGTGTGAGGACTTCATAAAAAAACCTTTCAGAATAGGTTTACCCATAGTAGGTTTACAAAGGTTGTTCTTGATGACGCAAACTGACGCAAAGGGGCATGCGTATACACAATGACAGTCCTGACGCTGAAAAGGCTTTTAAAAAGCGTTGAAGATTCATGAATATGTCATAAAAAACTTATACAAACTACCTATTGATTCAAATGTATGGGTGGCTAATACATTTGGGTAAACACTTGATTTCTGAATTCGTAAAAGTTGCATATCCCAAAAGGAGGTTGCCAATGGACACGTCAGTTACTTCAGTAGAAGCGATGGCTAGAGAATTCGGTGAAACGCTTTTCCAGAGGGGATTTTCTAAAGGAATCTTCCAGGAGTTCAAGCCCTATCAAACCACCGATGTCTTGTTAGCAACGCATGCCGTCATCGGCGTAGTTCTCAACGGTGAGCTTTTATTTCAATTTCAAGATTGCTTAATCATCAATGGCGTTGGTGACCAATTCTTTGTGCCAGCAAACACACATTACCAAGTCACAGCGGGACAAGATGGAGCCCAATTCTTGTTTGCAAAACATTGCAAATCATCCCATGCGATCTCTTGATGCAAAAAAACTTGAGTTATCAGTGCGGTTGGATAAGCGCGTGACGAAGTCGGGCGCTGAGCAAATCAATAAGCGAGACAGTAATCAAGATCAATAAAATTACAAAAGATAATTGTTGAAATTCAAGTGAACGGATTTGCTCTGACAAAATAAAACCAACGCCACCAGCACCCACAATACCAATGATGGTGGCGCTACGTGTATTAGATTCGAAAAAGTACAAAATCTGGCTGAAAAATACTGGCAATACTTGTGGAATGACACCAAACTGAATCTGTTGCAATCGATTACCGCCAGAAGATTGAATGCCCTCAGTAGGATTTTTGTCCACAGCCTCTAAGGCTTCTGAAAATAATTTGCCAAATGATCCGACATCGACGCAGATGATTGCCAAAGCACCTGCAAAGGGCCCAAGCCCCACCACATTGATCCAAATAAGTGCCCATATCAAAATATCGACGCCACGCAAAGTGTCAAATGTGCGGCGTGCTAAGAATTGCATCAACCTGTTCAAAGTAGTGTTGCGTGCTGCTAGCAAAGACAACGGGATGGCAATGATGGCCGCCACAAAAGTACCCACAAAAGCGATAGAAATCGTCTCAAGCATCGCGGCTAAATAGGAGTTAAACAAAGTCCCCCACCCGGGATCCGGCGGAAGCATCAAAACCACGATGTCCCCTAAGCGTAGAAAGCCAGTAAAAATACGATCCCATTTCAGCTCAAGCTGCTCTATGCCGATCACCAACAAGATAAGTAACGCCAACAACACAAGCGCAGTCTTTATGCGTGCAATAGAAAAGGTCGCAAAGTACTGAGGAAATTGATCGCGCACGCTAGCGTCTTGGGCTTTAAGGTTCAATGAAGTCATATGGAGGACTCCCTGTCCATCATGGTGTGACGTAGTTTTTCAGTAGCAACATCGATCAGCATGACGGTGACAACAATCATTACAAGAAGAGCACTGACATCGCTGTAATAGAACCTGCGAATAGAGGTCATCAAGGTTTCGCCAATGCCACCAGCCCCAACAAAACCCATAACAGCCGCGCCTCTGACATTAATTTCGAAGCGCAAGAGGGTATAACTTGCAAAATTAGGTAGGACCTGCGGAATAACGCCAAAACGTATTTTTTGCCACCAGTTGCCTCCGCAGGAGACTATTCCAACAACGGGTTTCATATCGATATTTTCAACGACCTCAGCAAATAATTTCCCCAGCGCACCTGTTGAATGAATGGTGATGGCCAAAACCCCTGGTAGTGGCCCGAGACTAAAAGCAAAAACAAAAATGAGCGCAAAAACCAGCTCGGGAACTGTGCGCGAGAATTCTAAAAATCTTCTACAAATAAAAACAACCGTCTTAGACTTCGTGATGTTTTGACTGGCTAAAAAACACAATAACAAAGCGCCCAGGCAACCAAAAAAAGTGCCAACATAGGCCATCAAAATAGTTTCTAGCATCAGTAAAAACCATTTTTTGAATCCCCAAAACCATTCGGCTGGATGCGCCACCACCCAATCACCATTATCTAGGTGAAGAATCCTATCGATGTAGCTATTGAAGTTACCAATATTTTTCCAAAACTTCAGCGGGGAAACTTCCGCAATCCAAGAAAATAAAAATACCAACAATAAAAAAACAAAACAAATCCCAAGCCACCGAAGATTGTTTCGACGTGTATCTGCTAGGTAAGCATCGTGCAGGTCTTGCAACGGTGCTTGGGACGTTAAATTCGCCAAAAGTTATTGTTTACGTAATGAATCAATAAATTTAATCAAATCCACAATAGGCTCATACTCTTTGTGGGTGACAGGTTGAAACGGTTCGTTCTTGCCATCAGAGAGTTTTTCAAAGGCGGCTTTATTAATTCTTGGCGCATCAAAAAACGCCTTGCGAATGCTTGCTTTTAAATCTTCTGGCAGGCTATTGAGGTAAGCGACAGGCGAATTCACAATCAAATCAGACTTGTAAATGATACGGAAATCGCTTTTCTTCAACATTCCTTTGTCAGCCGCTCTTTGTAGCTCTGAATCATTGTCGCTATACCAAGCATTGGCAGCCACATCTACGGTGCCTTGTTGGAGTGCCATAACAGCGTTGGTGTGGCTACCTGTGTAGACAACCTTACTGAAAAATTCTTCTGGCTTGATACGCATATTGTTCAAAGCCATGCGTGGAACATTGTTGCCAGATGTGGAGTTGGGATCAACGAGGCCTAGGTTTTTTCCTTTGAGGTCTTCAATCTTCTTGTAAGGCGAATCGGCTTTCACATAGAAAACAGAGTGGTAGCCCTTGATGCCACCTTTACTAACTTCAATGGCAAATGGTGTGGTCTTTACGCCGGTCACATAAGCTCTTGCGTAGGACGCTGGTCCGTAATAGCCTATATGGACTTGCTCAGAGCGTTGGCCTTCAATCACTGCTGCGTAATCTGCAACGATTCTCAAAGTGACCTTGACGCCCAACTCTTTTGTTAAATATTCAACAAATGGGGTGTAGCGTTCAGTCGTGAGTGCTGCGTTTTCCGCGGGAATCACTGCCATAACCAATTCGGGATACTTGGATTTCCATTCTTGGGCTTGCGATACGGTTCCCACAGTTGCTAATGCAGCGAGGGCGATAAGGTGACGACGTTTCAACATAGGTAACTCCTTTAGAAAAAATTAAGCAATTAAAAATTGGTTTTCATGCACTGTTTGCAGATTGGAGGCATCACTAGATTCGCTAGCCTCCATGCCGTAGAGCTGCTGAGAAAAATGGTCGGTAAGCTGGTTAGGTAAACCATCAAAAACTACTTGTCCAGCTTTTAAACCTACTAACCGATCACAATATTTTTTGGCGATATCCAAAGAATGTAAATTCACCAAAATGGTGATACCTAATTCTTGGTTAATACTTTTGAGCGCGTCCATCACATCCGTGCTGTTTTTGGGATCGAGAGACGCAATGGGCTCATCCGCCAAAATAATCTGTGGGTTTTGCACCAAGGCACGGCAAATAGCCACACGTTGCTGCTGTCCACCAGACAATTGGCCACAGCGCTTCGAAGCAAAATCTGCCATACCAAATTGCTGCAAGGTTTTTAAAGCGAGCAATTTGTCTTCTTCAGTCCACCACTGCAGGGTAGATCGAAGTGTTGACATGGTGTTTAAGCGGCCCATCAACACGTTGGTCAATACATCTAGGCGATTGGCCAAGTTAAATTGTTGAAACACCATGGCGCAAGAGCGACGCCAAGCATAAAGTTCCGAACCTTCAAGGGAAGAAACTTCTTTGTTGCCGTAAATAATTTCTCCGCAACTCGGTGTCTCTAGGCGATTGATCATGCGCAAGAGTGTGGATTTACCCGCCCCTGAGCGGCCAATAATTCCAACAAAACTCCCCTTAGGGATAGTCAGGTTTACACCATTAACGGCGTGTTGGTTACCAAATGTTTTGGTCAGATTTTGAATACAAAGCATGTAAGGGTCTTACATAAAAAAGACCATTGTTCAACCCATATATGACGAATGTATGAAACGCTATTTTTTCAAATTACAAAACGCGTATGCCCTCACGCCATACCGACTTTACGACTCCATGGCGTTTACCATTTGGTAAATCAACCAACCTAACCTGAATTAAATCTGCCCGCAGACCCACGGCCATTTGTCCGCGGTCATGCAACCCCGTTGCTTTTGCTGCATGGTGACTTACCGTGGAAACCGCATGGGGTAAGTCCAAAATTTCGTCGTCTACCAAGCGAACCACTGCGCTGAGCAAACTGCCTGGAACGTAGTCTGATGAAAGAATGTCTAACAACCCGTGACGCGCTAAATCAGACGCAGAGACATTGCCCGAATGCGAGCCCCCACGCACTACATTGGGCCCGCCCATTACAGTGAGCATGCCGTGCGTATGTGCAGTTTGAGCAGCTAGCAAGGTCGTAGGAAATTCAGACACTTTGGCTCCCTCGTTATGCGCTTGCGTAACGTGTGCGGGCGTAGTGTCGTCATGGCTGGCCAAGGCAATGCCGTGGGTTTTGCAGTAGTCGACAAAAAATTGGCGGTGTGGCTGTGCATAACGAGCTTGTAGTTCTTCGGCCAACTGGATTTGCCTATCGAACTTCTCATCGGACCAACCTTTTTTACCCGTGTAATAAATACGCGCCACCTCGATGTTTTCCCATTGGCGTTGCCCGGGCGTGTGGTCCATCAAAGAAATCAAAGACAAACGTGGATGGCCTTTAAAAGGCTCGAACAAGTCAATCGTGTTGGGTGCTGGCAATTCGCAGCGCACGTGGATATGGTGGTCAGCACGTAACAGGTCTTTCTGGCTACATGTTTCTAGAGTTTCGAGTACTGCGTCCCATGTGCTGCCCCTCAAGCTGTCAGGGTCACCATCGCCAACACCAAGAGCATCAAACACGGTGGTGATACCCGCCGCTGCAATTTCAGCGTCATGCGCAAGCAAGGCGGGCATTTCTGCCCATTGCACTTTGGGGCGAGGCATCAAATGGCGTTCAAAGTTGTCGGTATGAATTTCGACAAAACCAGGCATCAAATAATCGCCCTGCATGTCCCAGCCACCTGTATGGCTAGCTTTGCCATGGTCAACAGATTGAATTTTTCCGTCTTGAATGCAAACGCTTCCATCCACTACTTCATCGGCTAAGACCAACCGTGCATTTTTAAAAACTGTGGGGCTCATTGGGCGCTCCTAAATTGCGTGACATCAATATGGCGGGTGGCAACCGCTTTACCCACATGGGCATCGTGAAAAATTCCTGCCAAGGCCGCACCGCGGGCCAAAGCTTCATGTATCAAGTCGATCACTGTTTGCGTGTTGGCGGCATCGAGGGAGGCGGTTGGTTCGTCTAGCAACAAAATAGGCCGAGGTTTGATCATGTTGCGGGCAATATTGATGCGTTGTTGCTCGCCACCAGAAAAGGTGGCGGGGGGTAATTCCCATAGCCTTTCAGGTATGCGCAAGCGTGTTAGTAATATTCGCGCTAGTTCACGAGCTTCCTCAATTGCTGAAATATCTTGTGAAGCATCTTCCATCAAAGGCTCTGCAACAACGTCAAGAGCAGAGACTCTTGGTATCACTCTTAAAAATTGACTGACATAGCCTACGGAGTCTCGACGCATGCGAATGAGTTCTCTCGGATCTGCTTGGGTCAGTTCGAGCATATTGCCGTCAGCTTGGCGTACTTCAATTTCTCCACTGGTAGCTCGGTAGTTGGCATAGATAAGTTTGAGAAGTGTGCTTTTGCCCATTCCAGATGGACCATCAAGCACAACACATTCACCCGCTGCAACGCTCATGTCTACATTGTTTAGAACGTTAAGTTGAACGCCATGCTGGTGGTGAAGCGTGAATTGCTTAGTTACCTTCTTTAATTGAAGCATCATTAGGTTACTTTCAATTTCAAGGTTGTAATACCGAAGACACCAAGAGTTGGGTGTAAGGATGTTGGGGGTCGTCCAATACCTGGTCGGTTAGACCTGCCTCGACAACGACGCCGCGTTGCATCACCATCATCCGATGCGCCAATAGTCTTGCAACAGCTAAATCATGCGTCACTATGACTACAGCTAATTGCATTTGCCTTGTGAGTTGTCTTAACAAATCTAATAATCTAGCTTGCACAGATACATCTAATCCAGATGTAGGTTCATCCATAAAAACTAGGCGAGGCTTGGTAACCAAGTTGCGAGCAATCTGAAGACGTTGACGCATGCCACCTGAAAATATTCTGGGTGTATCGTCTATACGCGTGGGGTCAATTTCTACGCGCGATAACCACTCTTGGGCTATTTGTCGAAGTTTTCCGTAATTGCGCTCCCCTAAGCCCATCAAACGCTCACCTACATTGGCACCTGCTGATACATCCATGCGTAAACCGTCAGCAGAATTTTGGTGCACGAATCCCCAGTCGGTCCGCGCTAGCAACCGTTGTTGCGCTTCGGACATGGTGTAGATGTCTTGGAATTGACCTTGCGCATTTAAATATTCCACGTGACCCGCATCGGGTCGACTGCGTGCAGCAATGGCGTTGAGAAGCGTAGTTTTGCCAGAGCCTGATTCGCCAACAACCGCCATGACTTCACCGGGCCATAAATCAAAACTGGCATCGGCTAAAGCGACGCGGTTGCCAAAACTTTTGTAAACACCGCGCACGCGCAAAAGAGGAAGTGTGTTGTCTTCGCTTTGCATATCAGACTAAGTCCTGACGTTCTTGGCAATAGTCGGAATCAGAGCACACATGCATGCGTCCACCCGCGTCATCCGTGATGATTTCATCTAAAAAGGATTCCGTAGATCCACATTGCGCACACACCGTATTCCATTTTTGAATTTCAAAAGGATGGTCTTCAAACGCCAAACTTTCGACAGCGGTATAGGGTGGAACAGCATAAATGCGCTTTTCACGACCAGCACCAAATAATTGCAGCGCAAGATTCATATGCATTTTGGGGTTGTCGAACTTCGGGTTAGGCGAGGGCGACATGATGTAACGGTGGTTGACCAACACGGGATAGTCGTAGGTTGTGGCAATGTGACCAAAGCGTGCGATGTCTTCATACAGCTTGACGTGCATCAGCCCATATTCGGCCAAACCGTGTAAGGTGCGCGTTTCGGTTTCGCGTGGCTCAAGGCGCTGCATGGGTTCAGGCACAGGTACTTGAAAAACAATAATTTGACCTTCCACCAAAGGCTTCTCCGGAATACGATGGCGGGTTTGTATCAGCGTCGCCTCGTTTGTTCGCGTAGTAGTTTGCACACCTGCTGTGCGCTCGAAAAAGCGACGGATATTGACGGCATTGACCGTATCGTCAGAGCCTTGGTCTATCACTTTGAGTGTGTCAGTAGGACCAATCACTGAGGCCGTAACTTGTATTCCGCCTGTTCCCCAGCCATAAGGTAGCGGCATTTCGCGCGAACCAAAGGGAACCTGGTAACCGGGGATGGCTACTGCTTTGAGTATGGATCGGCGAATCATGCGTTTGGTGCGCTCATCGAGGTAAGCAAAATTCACCTCGGGGGCAGTATCAGGGGCCTGCATCGTTTGTGAGTTGTTCATGATGGGCCCTGCGATTTGTTATCGAGACTATCGCTAGCATCTGAATGGTGTTGATTTGCGCGCATCTTGCGAACTAGCTCCAATTCAGACTGGAAGTCCACGTAATGTGGCAACTTCAAGTGCTGCACAAAGCCAGAGGCTTCCAGGCTATCGCTGTGGGAGAGAACAAACTCTTGCATCTGCGCGGGTGACTCAATAGTCTCGCCTAATTCTTCAGCGCGCAAGGCGCGGTCTACCAAACTCATCGCCATGGCTTTACGCTCACTGTGGCCAAAGGCTAATCCGTAGCCCCTTGTGAATTTCGGAGGCTCTGTTTTACTACCTGCAAACTGGTTAACCATTTCACACTCGGTAATTTCGATGTCACCAATGGAGATAGCAAAACCTAATTCTTCGGGTTCAATCTCAATGGCCACTTCGCCTAAACGCACTTCACCAACAAAAGGGTGGCTATGGGAGTACCCGCGTTGGGTGGAATATGCCATGGCTAATAAGAATCCTTCATCACCGCGCGCAATATTTTGCAGGCGTGTGGCACGGTCTGCAGGGAAGCGCAGTGGTTCACGCGTTAAATCTTTGGGTAATGGATCATCTAGTGGACATTCAAATGTTTCGATTAAATTTTCTTGATTAAGAAGGTCGATCACACGTGGAAAAGACTCATGTTCCAAAGACGCTGAGGGCTTTTCCGAAGGTTGTGGTGGGTGACTGTTTCCCTCTTGTGCATTAGCCAGCAAGGTGAAGTCAAGCAAGCGTTGCGTGTAGTCGTATGTGGGCCCGAGCACTTGCCCACCTGGTAAATCTTTGAAAGTCGCCGATATTCTTCGCATAAGTTGCATGCTAGAGGTGTCAATGGCGCAGGTGTTGCCTAACCGCGGCAAGGTTGCGCGGTATGCACGTAACAAGAAAATAGCCTCGATCAAATCGCCGCTCGCTTGCTTGATGGCAAGAGCAGCCAACTCAGGGTCGTACACCGATCCTTCGGTCATGACTCTGTCAACAGATAGTTTGAGTTGTTGGCGGATTTGATCGACGGTAAGTTCAGGAAGAGATGGATCGCCTCGGCGTTGCGCTTCAAGCAACTTGTAGCTGTTGAGTATGGCGGCTTCCCCGCCTTTGACGGCTACATACATATCAGGCTTTCGCTTTTCTTGAAATACTAGTGGTTCTCGGTAACCCCACAATGTGCGTCGCATCGGTAAGAAATACGTCTACACCTCTTGGAAACATCCCGTGATTGCTTGCCCACTGGTCTAAAAATGCTTCTGGCAATCCCATGACATTCAATAGACGCTCACCATTAATACCTGGGCCTTGTAAAACTAAATCTGCAACACCATTATCAAAACCTTGCGTCTCAATAATGCACGTAGCAGACTGATCTGGATATGCGTCGCTACCTAACATAAGGTTAGATATTTGTGGCAAAGAGTCGCCGTAAGCAACCCATATAAATTGGGCTGCATGAACATCCTCTACCACTTTGCACCCAGTATGAAAACGAAGCCACGGCGTTGCATCACTATGCAGGACTGAAGGAGACATCCACACTGTAGTGTCGGAATCAAGCAGACCAAGAAGCAAGGCCGCTGCAGCAGCTTGTCCCTGACGAGGCAAAGCACAGTCAAGTGGCATTTCTATTGGACGACCTGGGTAAGACAGTGCATTGAGTGATGTTCTGAATACGGCCTGGCTTCCAAAGGCTTCGTGCGTGAAACCTGCGACTACGTTTTGTAATTCTTCCGATTTCAAGAGAGTTCCCCATCTTCACCCGAACTCGCTTCACGTGCTACGGTAAAGAAATCAACTTTGGTGGTTTGTGCACGCGCATCTTGGGTGGATTGTTCCTGCTTCAAAAACTGACGGACGGGCTCTAACAACTTAACTTCTAAATCGCCATGATGCGTAGCGTCTTGCAAAAGAGCGTCTGCTACTGCGGCAAGTTGTGCTTGTTTGTGATCTCGCCCCAATACATATGAAACGCCAACGGGTGACGCGTCATCCATTTCACCTAAACGTAATGCACAACGCGTGACGGTGACCTCCCCAAGATTGAAGCGCTCACCAGATCCACCGACCCTAGCTTGAATCATCATGAGACCAGTTTCTGGGCGTCTTAACCACTTAGGTTGCGTGGATGCAATGTGCGGCCCGACAATGTCATTCAATAAGGTATTGGGTGCACGTGCTAACAATGCCATCCATTCTTTTCTGATGGATATGAATTCAGGTGAGGTATTGTCAAATTTATGCAACATTGATAAGGCAACCTATGCCTAAGCGAAAACTTAAGTAATTGGTTCGACTTTAAGAACTTCATGTTTAAATTTCGTGACAAAAAGTGTCTTTCACCATGCCGATTTGATACTGAGTCAAATGTCGAATCAATCCATCTACCTATAGACCTGTGATCAGCGCCCAACTTCCATTTCGCTATGCGGTGTATTTTTGCCCTGCACCTGATTCAAATTGGGGCTTAGCGGGAGCGCAATGGCTTGGACGATGTGCCATCACGGGCAGAAAAGATACACAACCTCAATTCTCAGGCATCGATTCTGAATTGTTTCATTCACTTACTTCAGACCCCAAAAGATACGGGTGGCATGCCACTTTGAAAGCACCCTTCAAGTTAGTGCCAGAGCATGAAGTTGGTGATTTGCTGCTCAAAATGCACCAACTCGCTAAATCACTGAAGCCATTTGATTTACCAAAACTAGAGGTCAGTACAACGGGAGGCTTTTTATCCCTTAGACCTAGGGGAGTTTCTGCTCCACTCCATGCTGCTGCCGCAATGTTCGTCAGAGACTTGCAAAGCTTTGCCCTTCCCCTAAATGACGCAGAGTTAGCGCGCCGTCGTAAGGCGAAGTTAACCCCAGAACAAGACGAATTGTTGGTGCAATGGGGTTATCCGTGGGTATTGGAACAATTCCATTTTCATTTCTCACTGACGGGATCGTTGCATTCCGTTGATTTACCAACGCAACAAAAATTAATGCAAGCAGCCCAACAACACTTTGGGCACTTGAGCCTATGCCGATTTGATCGTATTGCGCTTGTGATAGAACCAGAAGCAGGAAAAGATTTCGAAGTGATAAAACTCTTGGAGTTATATCCATGAACTCCCGCTTGATTTACGTTGTTGGTCCTTCTGGTGCGGGCAAAGATACTCTGCTGACATGGCTTAAATCTCGGGTGCGTACCTCATCGCTCCTGCATTGGGCGAGACGTACGATTGATCGTCCACCTTCTACCAAAAGCGATTCAGAGCAACATGAAAGCATCGACACATTTGGATTTGAAAAATTGCTAAAAGAAGGTGCGTTTGCAATGCATTGGCAAGCCAATTCGCACCGTTATGGAATACGCTTTCAAGAAATTGCACCTTTGTACCAATTCAAGTGGGTCATTGTGAACGGGTCACGCGGATACTTGCCCACAGTAGCAAGTGACTACCCTGGAATGACCATACTTCACATCACTGCAGACAAAGAACTGCTCCGCAAGCGTCTGATAGACCGAGGCCGTGAAAGCAATCAGTTAATTGAAGAGAGACTGAGAAGAGAGGTGCCGATCATTTCTCCACCCGGAAGTAGTCTCATTGAAATAATCAACAACGGCTCATTAGAGTCCGTTGGCAGTTTATTGTTGCAGCGGCTTGGCGAACTTGAGTCAACCATCTTGATTGCTGATCCTTTTCCGAGTTAGCCTGCTATGGTGCTTCCATAAAAAGCTGCAGCAAAAGTTTTAGACTTACCCATGTAGTGCCTATCGATCCGCCATTCTTTGATTATTTCAATTACTAGATCGAACTCAGCAGGGGCTAAGTCGTAGAGCTGTTTGATTTGAAAGTCTTCCTCAGACTCAAGGGAAAGAATCAGTTTTGACAGAGTCTTGGCAAATGGCTTGGAAACATCTTTTTCGATGATCTTTCTGGCTTTTTTTATCGCTTGCATAAAAACCTCCTAGGTACTTAATTCAAATTAGGTTAAACCCTAATATGTGCTTGCTTCATGCATTGTTGCATGAGCACAAAATATTATTCCTTGTCCTAGATCATGTGTTGGTCACCCATTTATGAACTTTATGTCAGAGAAAGTACTTTGTCATAGCAGGTAAACATCTAATGGTTAATATTTGAATTGTGAATAACAGCCATTTGGAGCAGGCATGTCTCTTACTTTGCAGGATATTTCT